>Ga0070696_100000209_pt1 | contig 35006 bp, 51 predicted proteins | sample KBSK1253metaG_FD_65474 | JGI IMG/M metagenome (GOLD analysis project Ga0070696, IMG submission 65474) | Corn, switchgrass and miscanthus rhizosphere microbial communities from Kellogg Biological Station, Michigan, USA - KBS K1-25-3 metaG | ecosystem: Host-associated > Plants > Roots >... | reverse complement strand
GTCAGGTCCGTACCGTCCTGAACCTGCTGGAATCGTTGGAAGGGCTGTGGGCGCTGCAAACCTGCCCTGATCCGTTGGCGCATGGCGAGGCCGAGGCGGCTGCCGGGACTGCGCTGGACGAGGAGCGGCTGGCGCGGGCGCTGAAAGCAACACGCCTACCCATCGTGAACAGTGACGGAAGGGTGATCGGTTTCGCATCGCCCATCGCAGAGGATGTCGCCGACGAGTACGCCCGCCTCGCCGGGGAGGACAGCAAGTGACCGCCGGGCGCGATCTCGTCAGCCCAGAGCTGAGGATGCGCGTCTTCGCCCTGGACGGCTTCCGCTGCGTAGCCCCTCAGCTGGGAGCGGAGGATGCGTGCGCCGGGAAGTGGGGCGAGCGGGCGGTCATCATCGCCGACATGATGGACCTCTCGGTGCTGACCCTCGATCACGTCCGGGATGTCCTGAAGATCGGCGCCGCGATCCTGAAGCGAGGGAGCTCTAGGCGACACCGCTACCGGGCTCCCTCAGACGAGGGCCACCTCGTTACCCTGTGCTGGCACCATCACCTGGACGGCTGGGCTACCGGGCATCGCCCTCGGCTGAGGGAGTACCTGGATTCCCACAGGGTATCCACACCATCGGGCGACTTATCCACAATCTGAGCTGAGCACGCCGCGAGCGTGAAAGAGGGCACTTATCCACAATCTGCCGACCCCCCTACTACTAGACTAAGAGCCTACGAGAGATTCCCCCCTCCCTGTAAGTCCCTCCCCCCGAAGGTGAAGATGAGGATGCTAGGATGCTGGACAGGAGCCCGAGCCGAGCTCGGCCTGGAAGCGGGATACAAGAAGGGCCGGCGGTGTCATCCCACCGACCTATCGGCGCCCGCTCGGGCTCCCTCACCATCGCCATCCCCGGCCACCCTCCAGGCCTCAATGAGCTGAAGCGGATGCATTGGCGGGCTCAGGCGGCCAGCCGCGCCAATTGGAAACAGGCGGCGTGGGGGATGGCGGTCGGGGTGCGGCGCCTCGCGGAGGGGCTGCCCTGGACCGCGGTCCGGATCACGGCGACCTACCGCTACCGGAAGGGCAACCGGCGCGATTGGGACAACCTCATGGCGCAGCTGAAGCCCCTCCTGGATGGGATTGTTGCGGCCGGCGTCATGACTGATGACAGCACGGCGGTTATCATCGAGCTCCAGCACGCCTACGAGTGTCCGGCCAAGCGGGATGAGGTCGAGCTGAGGGTGGAGCGATGGGACGGGTGATGACAGCGGCCGACGCATACTCCGAGATCGCGCCGTTCTATGACGCGAGCTACCAGAAGCCGCGGCACCGGCTGGAGAATGCCGCCCTCCGCTCGGAACTCCTCTACGCCGGGCTGCTTGACGGCGACCGCATCCTGGACGTCGGCTCCGGGACGGGCTTTCTGCTCGACCTGATCCCGGAGATTCGGCCAGCTCAGTACACCGGCATTGACCCGGCGCCGGGGATGCTGCTCCGTTCACGGCAGAAGCATCCGGCCTACCGCCTGCTGAGGGGCTCGTGGCGGGGCCTCCAGATGCGCGCCGATGTCTCGGGGCAGTTCGATCGGATCGTGGCGCTCTGGAGCCTCGCCTACGCCGACTCCGTTGCCGGTGCGGTCCAGGGCATCGCCTCCGCCCTGCGACCGGGCGGCCGCTTCATAGCCGTCATCTACCGTCGCCCGCCTCCGGCTGACAGCTACGCCCTGCGTGGCATCCGCCTGGAGCGCCCGGCGCGGGTGCTGACCCTCGCCGAGCTGCGGCGCCTCCTCCCCATGACCGAGTGGGATCGAATGCGGATCGAGCCGTGGGGCGGGACTCGCCTCCAGGCTTTCCTCGGCCGACAGCCGTATTGGCTGGTGATCGGGACGAGGGCCCGGCGGTGACGGAGCATGACCCGCCCTGCTCTGATGTCCTGTGCGGCTGCATCTGCGTGCCGGAGGATGAGGCGTGAGGAAGAAGCTTGACATCAACGTGTTCGACGCGGCGATCGAGCGGATGCGCGCGGTCTACCGCGAGGGGCATCGGGTGATCGTCAGCTTCTCGGCCGGCAAGGATTCGGGGGTATGCCTGGAGCTCTCGATCATGGCGGCCCAACTCGAGGACCGGCTCCCGGTCGAGGTCGTAATCCGGGATGAGGAGGTCATGTTCCCCGGCACATACGAGTACGCCGAGCGGGTCGCCGCCCGGCCTGAGGTCAAGATGCATTGGCTGATCGCCGGCCAGCCGATCATCAACCTGTTCAACCGCGAGCTGCCGTACTTCTGGGTGTTCGATCAGACCATCCCGCCCGAGCAATGGGTCCGCCAACCGCCCGCCATGGCCGAGTGGATTCCGGACCTGAACATTCAGCGCCTCACTCACCCCTCCCGCTTCCCGCCCCCGGAGGGCAAGAAGCTGATGATCGTCATTGGCCTGCGCGGGCAGGAGTCGCAGCGCCGGCTGATGGGCATCCACGCCTCGCAGGGCTACATCATCAAGTACCCGATCGAGGGGCAATGGCACGTCCGCCCCATCTACGATTGGCTGGACGGCGACGTATGGCTGGCCCACCAGCGGTTCGGCTGGGATTACAACCACGCCTACGATGTGATGGCGAAGCTCGGCGTCCCGCGCGCTCAGCTGAGGATCGCGCCGCCGACCATGAGTCCGGCCGGCGCCAACTACCTGCATCTGGCCGCCCAGGCGTGGCCGGAGTGGTTCGATCGGGTCGCGGCGCGCCTCCCTGGAGTGCGGACCGTGGCGCAGTTCGGCAAGCGGGCGGTCATGCCGACCCGCCATTACGGCGAGACCTGGGAGCAGGCCTATCAACGCCTCTGCATTGACGAGGCGCCCGGTTGGATCGCGGACCGCGCACGCTACGTCAAGCAGGCCTACATCAGCCGACACGCCGGCCACTCGACCACCCCGATCCCCGAGTCCGAGGGGTGCGCTCCCTGCGGATCGGGCAAGATCGTGAGCTGGAAGAAGCTGACCGAGATCATGTATAACGGCGACCCGTTCAAGCTGAAGCTCGACATCCTGAAGTACGTCGAGCCCGAGTTCTTTCGGCCGGGCTCCGGGACGTGGGGAGGCAAACCTACATGGTGAAGGAGGCATGGATGTACCGATCAAAGGACACAATCGCGAGTCTGCGGAAGGAGCTGGTCGCCGACTCGATCAGTCGAGCCCGGCTGATGGAGAAGCTGCTCAGGCTGGTCCGGGACCAGGAGCGTACCAAGACCCTCGATACGCTCCGCGCAACGCGCTCCTCAGCCGAGAGAGAGGGCCGCTAGATGGCGAAGCAGAAGGGCCGGGCGGCGGTCGAGAAGAAGGGTCGCGCCCTGGAGCGGCTGGTGGTCGAGTATGTCCCGCTCCGCAGCATCAAGCCCAACAGCTACAACCCGAACCGACAGTCGGATCACGAGTTCGAGCTGCTGGTCCTGAGCGTCACCGAGGATGGCTTCACGCAGCCGATCGTGGTGCAGCAGGAGACCCGCGAGTTCGTGGACGGCGAGCATCGCTGGACCGCGGCGATCGTGACCCATGCGCTGAAGGCGGCCGGCCTCGATCCCACGCCCGGCAACATCGCGGAGGCGCGGGCGAAGCGATTCGCCCTGCTGGAGGGCCCGACCGGGGACTCGGAGATTCCGGTGGTGTTCGTGGATATGACGCTGGAGCAGATGCGGATCGCCACCCTCCGCCACAACCGGGCCCGCGGCACCGAGGATGTCGAGCTGACCGCCTCCCTGCTGCGTGACCTGCGCGAGCTCGGCGCCCTCGATTGGGCGGCCGACTCCCTGAAGCTCTCGGATACCGAAATGCAGCGGCTCCTGGACGATATGCCCGCGCCCGAGGCGCTGGCCGGCGAGGAGTTCAGCGGGGCCTGGGTACCGGAGGGTGCTACCCATGCATCCGAGGATCGGCAGGGCGAGGACGCCGAGGGCAACCTGCGCGGGATCACCGCCGCCGCGGCCGATCGCCAGCGCATCGCGGAGGCGCGCCTCGCCGAAGCTCGCACCGAGGAGGAGCGCGTTGCTATCCTTGTGGACCGGGGTATCCATCGGGTCAGCCTGACGTTTACCGGCGAGGAGGGCCAGCTCGTCAAGCGAGTCCTGGGGGATCACCCGGCGGACCGCCTCCTGGAGCTCTGCACGGAGGCGGAGAAGGTAGCGGTAGCCTGAGGAGGCATGGGATGGGTAGACGGACGATCCGACAGCCCGGCGAGCCGGAGATCGGCTGGTCAGCTGACAGCAATGACGAGGGGCACCTATGGCGCGGTCACGGTTCCCTGCTGCGCGAGGGACGCGGGGCGGTAGCCACCATCCGCAAGGATTTCCGCGGGCTGTATTGGTGGGGCGTCACCTTCAAGGGCTGGAAGCCGCGCAAGCAGGATTTCCGCGCTCCGATCCCGGCCGAGAGCTTCGGCGGATCGCGCGAGAGCCTCGCCGAGGCGAAGGACTCGGCTGAGCGGCTCCTGCGGAGAGGCGCGAGCCGGTGAGCCGGCCGCTGCTGGGAGTGCCGCGCTATTTCCGGGCCCTCCCGCCCGAGCTGGCCGCGATCGTGGCTGATGAATGCTGGCTGAGGTTGCACCGCCGCTGGCGTGATCCCTCCCGCTACGAGCTCGGCCTCCAGGGCGAGCAGCTGGCGCGGGTCGAGCATCGGCGCCGGAGCCGGGAATGGGCGAGGAAGCGGCGTGGCTAGTCTGCGCGAGCTGGCCGATGAGGTCCGGATCGAGCTCGGCCTCGTCTGCACCACCGATCAGCTGGCCGAGGCGATCCGCGGCTACCTCCGCCGCGAGGGGCTGGCGCTGCACTTCCTCGATCGCTGCGTCCGGCTCCCGCAGGAGGTCTACGGTAGACCGATGACTGAGGAGGAGCGCATCATGGTCGGCCTGGACAAGCCGAAGAAGGGAGAGGCGGCGCTGGTGCGACACGATGGCAAGCATGAGGGCGCGGAGGGCTGCTTCGTGTGCCACCCCGAGCTGGTGAAGGTCTGATGGACGGCCGCTTCGATCCCGCCGACCTGGCGGACCTCTCAGCCGAGGTCCAGCGCCGGTTCTTCCGGGAGCACCCCTGGTCAGATCGGCGCCAGAAGATCAGCCGCTCCGGTCGCCTCATCGAGATCACCGAGGAGGTCCTGGTGCAGCTGGTGAAGGACGCGCATCCAGACTTCTATGTCTCGGTCGAATGGGGCGAGCCGGACGAGGAGAATGTCTACACCCCGACCATCCGGACCCTCCCTCGCAACCGAACGCGGTATTGGCCGCTGCGCCCGAATGGCTGACGCGGCTTACTTCCGAGCGTGGCGGGCGGCTCACCCTGAGTATCGGGTGAAGGAGCGGGCCCGAGTGCGGGAGCGCCGACGCCTCCGCGGTCGAGAGGATCGGTCAGTCGAGTACGCCCATCGCCGGAGCCGAGCGGTCATGTTCGAGCCGATCCCGCCGCTGCACGTCGGCCATCCGCTGTTCGAGCTGGCGCATCAGCTCGTGCGGCGCTGGTGCCGGGTATCCACCCTGACCAGCCTGGTCGACCCACTCTACGACGAGCTGATGGGAACTGCGCTGCTCGCTCTCGTCGAGGGTCGCGATCCGAAGGGCGCCATCCGAGTCGAGCAGAAGCGCGAGCAGAAGTGGCGGCTCCGGACCGTGCCGTTGTTTGACTTCGAGGGAGCCTCGATATGACCGAGCCGGGCGGAGAGATCATCCGACACCCGAGCGCGCCACCGGAGCGGCCTCAGCCCCTCCAGGAGGCTCCCGAGCCCGGCGCGCGCTGGCCCGGCGAGAGTGACAAGGCCTACCAAGCCTTCACGGTCTACCGCGACCTGCCACCCGGCGCGCGATCGCTGGCGGCTGCCGGTCAGCTGCTCGACAAGACCCGTACATGGCTGGGAGAGTGGAGCGCGAAATGGAGCTGGGTCGAACGGGCGTCAGCATGGGACGCGGCGCAGGATCGGATCAGGCGGCTCGCCCTCCAGGCCGAGGCCGAGGAGGCCGCCAAGCGCCATGCGCAACAGGCTCGACTCCTGATGCAGGTCCAGATGTGGCCGGCTCAGCGCTTCGCCGAGCTGATGCGCGATCCCGAGCAGATGGCGCTCCTGCGGCGCCGCTTCGATATGCTCGCCCCGGACGAAATGGCCGAGGTGATCGCCAAGACGGCGCGCTCCTTCGCGGCGCTGGCCCAACTCGAGCGCGTATCGCGCGGCCTGCCGGATCAACGGCTGGAGCTCACCGGGGCTGGTGGCGGACCGATGATGTCTGTCAACATGATGACCGATGCTGACCGAGCCGCCGAAGTCCTCGACATCCTCCAAGCTGCCGGCGCTATCGGCGGAGGCCGGAGCACAGCTGAGCCGGCTGCTGACGCCGAAGCTGACGACATTCAGCCCTCACGAGCCAACCCCTAAGCAACAGGCCTTCCTGTGGCTCTCCTGCCGTGAGGCGTTCTATGGCGGAGCGGCCGGCGGCGGGAAGTCCGATGCCCTCCTCCAGGCCGCCCTCCAATGGGTTGACGCGCCGGGGTATAGCGCGCTCCTCCTCCGCAAGACCTACCGCGAGCTCCGCCTCCCTGGAGGGCTGCTCGACCGCGCCTTCGATTGGCTGCTGGAGAGCCCGGCCCGATGGGCGGCGCAGGATACGCAGTTCATCTTCCCGTCCGGGGCGACGCTGACCTTCGGCTACCTGGAGCACGGCGAGCGCGACCGGGCCCGATACCAATCCTCGGAGTTCCAGTTCATCGGCTTCGATGAGCTGACCCACTTCGAGGAGGCGGACTACCGCTACCTCTTCTCTCGGCTGAGGCGCCTGGAAGGCGCTCAGGTTCCGATCCGGATGCGCTCGGCCTCTAACCCCGGTGGCAAGGGGCACGAGTGGGTCAAGCAGCGCTTCCTGATCGAGGGCCCGGAGCACGGCCGCATCTTCATCCCGGCCCGGCTGGCCGACAATCCATACCTCGACCAGGAGGCCTACCTCGAAAGCCTCGCCGAGCTCGATCCGATCACCCGCGCGCAGCTGATGAGTGGCGATTGGGACGTGCGGGCCGGCGGCTCGTGGTTCAACCGGACCGCCATCCCCATCCTGGAGCCGGCCGAGTGGCCAGTGCTGGTCGAGACCTGGAGATATTGGGACCTCGCCGCCACCGCCGATACCGGCACCAACGATCCGGACTATACGGCGGGCTGTAAGATGGCCCGCGGTGAGGACGCGAGCTATGGCATCCTCGATATGCGCCGGGCGCGAGCAACCCCGCGAGTGGTCGAGCAGCTGATCCGCCGAACGGCGGAGGAGGATGGCAAGGCGGTGCCGATCGCCATTGAGCAGGAGCCCGGCTCATCCGGGGCGGCTATGCTCGACTACTACAAGCGGCAGGTGCTCCCCGGCTACGTCGTCAAGGCTATCAAGACCTCCGGCTCAAAGGAGATGCGCATCGCACCACTCGCCTCTCAGGCCGAGGCTCTCCCCGGATCACGCTATGGCAACGTGTGGTTCGCACGTGGCACTTGGAATACCGCCGCCCTGGACGAGTTCGAGTCCTTCCCGGATGGCGCGCATGACGATCAGCCGGACGCGGCGGCCGGCGCCTTCGAGCTGCTGACCCGCCCGCAGCCGCGGCTCGGAGCGCGCTGATGCTTGAAGGCCTGAAGGCGGCTGCTCTCCGGCTGGTCGGGCGCCCGGTACTGCGGTGGCTCGGCTCGTGGGAGAAGGGTGGCGCGCTGGTCCTCGATCGGGAGGTTGGCGACCCGCGTAGCAACTCCGCGGTGGAGGCGGTGATCGGGTGGATCGCCCGCAACTTCCCGGAGGCGCCGATCGAGGTGCTCCAGGTTGACGGCGAGGAGCTGACCGCGATCCCGCTGCATCCGATGGTGCGGCTGATCGAGAAGCCGAACCCCTACTACTCCGGCCAGCTGCTTTGGCTCATGACCATCCTCTCCAAGCTGGCGACCGGCAACGCCTATTGGCGGAAGATCAGGAACGAGAACGGCGTCCCGGTCGAGCTGTGGTGGATTCCGAACCCCTGGCTGAAGCCGATCTGGCCCAAGGACGGCTCCGCCTACCTCAGCCACTACGAGTACCGGCCTGATCCCAACGCCCCGAAGGAGATCGTCCCGGTCGACGACATCGTCCACTTCCGGGAGGGGATCGACCCCGACAACTACCGGCTCGGGCGCTCGCGCCTCTACTCCCTGCTTAGGGAGATATACACGGACAACGAGGCCGCCCGCTATACGGCGGCGATCCTCCGCAACCTCGGCGTGCCGGGCCTGATCGTGGCGCCGAAGACGCCCGATACCCAGGTGGATGCGGTTGAGATCGAGCGTGTCGTGGACGAGCGCTTCACCGGCCAGAACCGGGGCCGGACCATGACCCTGACCGCGCCGGCTGATGTGACGATCGTCGGCTTCTCGCCCGACAAGATGAACCTGCGAGACCTGCGGCGCATCCCGGAGGAGCGGATCAGCGGCGTCTATGGCGTGGCGGCCATCGTAGCCGGGCTGGGCGCCGGCCTGGACCGCTCGACCTTCGCCAACTTCGCCGAGGCCCGGCAGGCGGCCTATGAGGAGTGCTGCATCCCCATGCAGCGTGACACCTCGGCCGAGCTGGAGGTTCAACTCCTCCCCGACTTCCACACCACCGCGCAGCTGGAGAAGCTCGATGTCGCCTTCGATGTCTCGAAGGTTAGGGTGCTGGCCGATGATGCTGATGCGCTGGTCAAGCGGGTGGACCTCGCGGTATCGCACGGCTGGCTGAGCGTGGCGGCCGGCAAGCGGCTGGTCGGCTTCCAGGTCGAGCAGGGCGATGAGGTCTACCTCCGCTCCTGGAATCTCGTGGCCTCCCCGGTCGGCGTGGTGACTACTCAGCCGGTCGTCACCCAGCGACAGTTCGGGCCGAGCTCGCTTGGCTCCGGACTCGCCTCGCTGGCCGGCCTGAAGGCCGGAGTCAATCCGCTGAAGGACCGCCTCCAGAAGCTCGTCGGCAAGCGGCTGGCCTCGGAGCTGGCCGACTTCTTCTCGCAGCTGCGGGAGCGGATCACCGCGGCCGGCGCGGGCAAGGCGGATTGGGACGCCGCGATAGATTGGGAGCAGGAGAGCCGGGCGCTGCATGACATCCTCGTGAAGGCCTATGGGCAGGTTGGCGAGGAGGTCTACCAACAGTTCCAGGCGGAGACCGGACTCGAGCTGCCGACCCAGACCACTGACCTGACGGGCGTCCTCGGCTCGCGGGTGACGGGCATCGTGGATGAGACGCGCCGGGAGCTCGCCGAGCTGGTGAGCAAGGCGCAGGCGGCGGGCTACACCCAGGCGCAGCTGCTTGACGGCGTGCCTGAGGATGGCTTCCTCGGGCTGCGCCCGGCGATGGCGGGCTGGTCCGACCTCGCCGGCTCCTCCGAGGCACGCGCTGAGCTGATCGCCCGGACCGAGCTCGGGACGGCCTACAACCTCAGCTCGACCGGCGCCTACCGGGATTCAGGGGTGGTGCAGTTCGTGACGGTGTTCGATGGCGACGGCGATCAGGAGTGCTCGGATGCGCATGGCGCGACCTGGACCCTCGATCGAGCTGACCGCGAGCCGCTGGGTCATCCCAACTGCCAGCGGGCCTTCGCACCGGTCTTTCCAGCTCCGCAGCTGGCGAGCCTCGGCAACGGGAACGGTCACAAGAGCGCGCCGATCCCGCTGACCGGCAATGATGGCTGGACCCTGATCCCCCCGGCCGTGTCACTCCCGGCGCCCGAAGTGAAGATCGACAGTCAGCCGTGGGCTGACGCCCTGGAGGATGTCGAGGCGAACCATGCGATCCTGAGCTCGCAGCTGAAGGATGCCGTCCAGACCCTCAACGCGCCGCGCCAGCACGTCGTCATCCGGGATGAGCGAGGGCTTATGATCCGCGTGGACGACCTACCGTCAGAGAAGGAGACCTAACCGTGGCCCTGAACCCGAAGTTCGGCAACGCCGCGGCGAACGCGGCCGCCGATGCCATCAGCGACGCGCTCGACAACGGATACCTCCGCATCTACACCGGCTCGCAGCCGGCTGGCGCCGACACGGCGCTCTCCGGGCAGACCCTTCTGGCCGAGCTGCGCTATGCCAACCCGGCCTCGGGCGCCGCGTCGGGTGGAGTCGTCACCTTCTCCGCCATGACCGCCGACTCCTCGGCCGACGCGACCGGCACCGCCGCGTGGTTCCGGGCGCTGAAGTCAGATGGCACGACCGCCGTATTCGATGGCAGCGTCGGAACCTCGGGCTGCGACCTCAACCTCAACAGCACCGCGATTCAGTCGGGCGCCGCCGTCTCGATCTCGTCGCACACCTATACCTTCAACAAGGGCTAACGCCCCGGAGGGAGTGACCTCCCGTGGCCCTGACGATCACCAGCCGAGGGACGGGCACCCACAACACGGGTGCCACGACCCTCGTTCCCGGCGGGCGCTCCGCGACTCTCGCGGTGGGGTCGCTCGGCGTGCTCTGCATCGCCCTCGATAACGAGGGGTCGGCGGGCAGCACCCTCATCGCGCCAGACTCCTGGACCGATGCCAAGGGCAACATCTGGACCCTGCGGCAGAATGCCCTCTACGACAACGGCGCGGCCAGCGCCGGCATCGAAATGGCGATCTACACCGCCCGGATCAATGTCGCGCTGCTGACCACCGATGCCGGGACGATGACCTGGAAGACCGGGGTCTCGCCGGTCGCGAAGGCCTGGACGTGGTACGAGGTCATCCCCTCGGCGGGCCACACGCCCCTGTATGTCTCGGGCGGCACCATCGCGGGCGCGACCGCCGCCAATGCGCAGGTCACGACCGCCTCGGTGCCGGTCGGTGATGGAGTCATCGCCGGCTACTTCAGCGAGAACACCGCGGCCGTGACCGGCGACTCGGATACGACCAACGGCACCTGGGCCGCCCAGCAGACCGCGACCATCGGGACCACCACAGCTGGCGTGCGGATCGCAACTCAGCAGAAGGTCCAGACCACCACGCCGAGCACGCAATCCTATGACGTCACCGTGACCTCGCAGGACCGCATCGCGGGCTACATCCTGGTCACGGATGCGCTGAACACGACCGGCGATGTCGCGCTCACCAGCCCGGCCGGCGCCTTGGCGGCCACCGCCGCTGAGACCTTCTCCGCCACGGCGGCCGTCACCTCGCCAGCTGGAGCCTTGGCTGCGACCGGAGCGGAGACCTTCAGCGCGACGGCGGCGATCGCCTCGCCGACCGGAGTTCTCGCCGGGACCGGGGTGGAGACCTTCTCGGGCACGGCTGCGATCACTTCGCCGGCTGGCAGCCTCGGCGGAGCCGGGGCAACCTTCGGGGGTACGGTCGCCATTACCTCCCCGGCCGGGGCCCTCGCCAGCACGGCAGCTGAAACCTTCGCCGCGACGGTCGCGGAGGCGAGCCCCGCTGGCAGCCTAGCGGCAACGGCGGCTGAGACCTTCTCGGGAACCGCGGCCGAGGCCTCTCCGACCGGCTCCCTCGCAGCGACAGGAGCCCAGGCCTTCGCCGCAACGGTGGCGATCACCAGCCCGACCGGCTCCCTCGCCCTGACCGGCACCTACACGCCGCAGGCGATCACCGGATCGCTGGTCCCGGCATCCCCTGCCGGCTCACTCGCCGCCACAGGAGGGCTCGAGTTCGCCGGATCACTCGCAGAGGCGGGGCCGGCCGGTGCGCCCGCCCTGGCCGGCACCTATACGCCGCTCGCCATTGCCGGCGACGCAGCCGTGACCTCTCCTCCAGGCGAGCTCGCAGCATCCGCGGCCGAGGAGTTCGCGGCGGGGCTGGCGATCGAGAGCCCGGCCGGGAGCCTGGAGCTGACCGGGGTCTACACCCCGCCTGGGGCGATCGTCGGAGCAGCTGCGATCACCTCGCCGCGCGGAGCCGTGGCGCTGACCGCGACGGTGACAGGAGGGCTTCGGGTCCGCCGCCGCCGCTCCGGCCGGGTGATCCTGGACCCCACCAAGGTCTTCGCCTTCCCGCCACCGAACTCGCCGGCCATCGCCGGTCGGGCGGCGCTCAGCTCCCCGCTCGGCTCCCTCTCCGCGGCGGGCATGATGAATGATGACGAGCTGGTGCTCGCCCTCCTGTTCCCGTAATGCGCTTGACATAGACGCGGCGCGGTATAGTGACCGCCATCTGGAGGACGCCATGATCCCATCGGTCAAGTTCGCGGACGGACACGACGACATCATCGAGGGCCTCGGCCTGCCGTTCGGTGGACCGCTGGGAGGCCGCGACCTGAAGGGGTCGTTCTTCTGGGAGGGGACCGACTTTTGCCTGGACCTCTACCCCAAGGGCGCCCGCCCATTCATGTACGACCACGGCCTGAATGACGGCACCAAGGCCGCGCCGCAGGGCCGCGTAGTGGACTATGAGCTGACGGATATGGGCATCTGGACCCGGACCCAGCTCGATCGGGGCAGCAAGTACCTGGAGGCGATGCAAGAGCTCGTGGAGTCCGGCCGGATGGGCCAGAGCTCCGGGGCCATGCCGCACCTGATCGAGATGGATCGCAAGACCGGGCGGATTGACCGCTGGCCGTGGGTCGAGCTGAGCGGCACCCCGATCCCGGCCCATCCGTCCACCTTCGCCGCCTACTCCATCAAGAGCGCTGACTTCCAGGAGCACCTGGAGGCGGCCGGGGTCGAGGACCCGGCCGCGATGATCGCCCTCGCGGAGTCCTACAAGGGCTCCGATCCCGACACTTCTACGGTGGCCGCGCTTGGTCGGCTCACCTTCGCGGACAACATCGACCGCGTGCTCGGCGATGTGAAGTCCCTCGTGTCCCGCTCCGAGGAGCTCGCAAGTCTGCGGGCCGAGACTCGGGGCATCAAGGCGGGGCGCATCCTGTCAACCACGAACCGCGAGAAGCTCGGTCAGGTCATGGCCGCGCTGCTGGAGGTCCGGGGCTCGATCGAGGAGCTCCTCGCGTCCACCGAGCCGACACCGAAGGCGCTCGACGCCTCCGATCTGCTCGACGAGTGGCTGCGATCCGAGGCCGAGAGCCTCGTCGCGGTCAGCTAAGGAGACCAAGCACACCATGGCAACCGCATCCGCTGAGCTCAACGAGAAACTCATTACGCAGCGGGGCGAGCTGAAGGCCTTCATCGACGGTCACACTAAGGACGGCAAGTTCGTCCTGACGAGTGACGAGCGTGAGGAGTTCGGCAACCGCACCGACGCGATCAAGAAGCTCGATGATGAGCTGGGCACCGTCAAGGCTGACGAGGCCGCCATCGCCGAGAATGAGGAGGGGCTGAAGCGCCTCTCGCGGCCGGCGCATGGGCTGATGTTCCCCGGCTCCTCGCAGCCGATGGACGGCCCGCGCAAGGGCACCAAGAGCATCGGCCAGCTCTTCGTGGAGTCCGATGCCTTCCTGAAGTACAAGCCCTCCATGAAGGAGGGGCCGGTCCTGGAGATCGACCTCGACAAGGAGTACGGCCACGGCGCGCTGCGTCATGGCCTGAAGGCCCTGTTCGATACCTCCAGCTGGGAGGCACAGGCCATCCGCCTGCCGGAGGTCATCACTCCGGCGGAGCAGCCGCCGACGATCGCGGAGCTCTTCCCGCAGGGGCAGACCTCGCAGAACGCGATCCCCTACATGGAGGAGACCACCACCGACAATCAGGCCGCGGAGACCGAGGAGGGCGCCACCAAGCCCGAGTCGGAGATCGGCCTGGAGGAGAAGTCGAGCCCGGTCCGCAAGATCGCGACGGCTCTCCCGGTGACTGAGGAGTCCTTCGAGGACGTGCCGGCGGCCGAGAGCTACATCGACGGACGGCTTCGGCTCTTCGTCGCGCAGCGCGAGGACACCCAGCTCGTCGCCGGGGACGGCACCGCGCCGAACCTGGAGGGTCTGCTCTACACCCCTGGCACGCTGACCCAGGGGCAGGCGGCGGACTCGGAGCTGGACGCGATCTTCAAGGCGATGATCAAGGTGCAGTCCACCTCGTTCTTCGCCCCGACCGCCCTCATCATCAACCCCCTCGATTGGCAGACCGTCCGCCTCTCGAAGGATGATGTCAACGGCGGCTACCTGCTCGGGCCGGCCATCGGGGCCAGCGATCCGCGGCCGTGGGGCCTCCAGACGATCGTCACGACCGCGATGCCGCAGGGCACCGCGATCGTCGGGGCGCCTCGGCTGGGAGCTCAGATTTTCCGGCGCACCGAGCTCTCCCTCCGCGTCGGATACGTGGACAAGCAGTTCGTGCAGAACACCCGGACGATCATCGTCGAGGAGCGCCTCGCCTTCGTCGTCTTCCGCCCGGCGGCCTTCTGCAAGCTGGACTTCTCCAGCTAAGAGCCCTCTCGCGTAGACTGAGCCGGGACCGTCCTGAGCGGCGGCCCCGGCTCTCGTTGTCTGGAGGTATCGGGATGAAGGTGCTCTCATTCAACATGGGGGCGGATACCGGCGGGGTGAGCATCGCCAACAAGCGGGCCTTCGACGCCTATGCCCCGGCGGGCTGGGAGTTCCGCTCGATGGTCTCCACCGTCAACTACATCGGCTATCCGACCGACATCCCCTGGTCGGTCGGCGGCGTCCAGCAGTGGTGGGAGTGGGCGGATGTCGTGCATCTGCATCACAACTTCGCCTCCTCCGGCCGGGTCGAGGTCGGCTTCAAGTCGCTCCCCCGGCTGCCGCGTAAGCCCTACGTCCTGGAGTTCCACGGCGAGGGTGACTTCGCGGGCGGCTCCAATCGGTTCCGCTCGGTGGCGGAGGCGAGGGCCGCCTGCCGGCAGAAGCGGGCGATCCCGGTAGTCTCCACCCTGAACACCTTCCTGCTGGCGCCCGACCTGTTCGAGTGGGTGCCGGTGCCGTACTCGATCGAGGCCCTCCAGGAGCTCCGCAGCCGGTTCTATCGCCCGCGCGGGCGGCTCCGGATCGGGCACGCGCCGACCAACCGCGAGCTCAAGAACACCGACGAGCTGATCCTGGCCGTGGATGACCTCCAGGCGGCGGGCAAGGACGTCGAGCTGGTGCTGATCGAGCACGAGCCGTGGCGGACCTGTCTGCGCCACAAGGCGACCTGCGACATCTTCGTGGATCAGGTCGGGCTGTCGTATGGGTGCAACGCCCTGGAGTCAGCCGGCATGGGGCTTCCTACCATTGCCGGCGGGCAGTCCGCCACGATCGCGGAGGCGGTCCGGCGCTTCGGGCGCTGGCCGTTCGCGCTGGCGCAGGAGGGCGGCATCGGCGAGGAGCTGGAGCGGTTAGTGGATTCCGAGGAGTACCGGGCGGAGGTCGCCGGCCTCGGCTTCGAGTATGTGAGCAAGGTGCATGGCGGGCAGGCCGTAGTCGAGCAGCTGGTCAGCATCTATGAGAGGGCGGCATGATCGTCACCGCGGCCCTCATTTGGTACAACGAGCGGCCGGAGGACCTCGCCGCCTGCGTCCGGGGCATGGCGACCATCGCGGATCGGCTGGTGGCGGTAGACGGCGCCTACCGGCGCTACCCGGATGCCAGCATCACCAGCCCGCCCGAGCAGGCGCTCGCCATCCAGGACGCCGCGCGGGAGGCGGGGCTCGAGTGCTCCGTGCACACTCCGGCCGAGCTCTGGGCGGGGCAGGTCGAGAAGCGCACCTTCTGCCTGGGCGAGGCGCAGCGCGGCTCCGATTGGATCGCGGTAGTGGATGCCGATTGGGTGATCTCCGGCGATCGAGCGGCGGCGCGCGCGGCGCTGGCCGAGCTGCGACCGAGTGTGGATGTCATGACCGCCGAGCTCTACACCCCGCCCGGCAAGCGGATGGCGACCGGCTGGCACCGCGCCGAGGCCGGCAAGCGGTATCAGATTCCCCACCTGTTCAGGGCCTTGCCGGAGTTCCGGGTCGAGGGGCTGCATTGGCAATACTCGGCCATGCGGCACCAGCGGCGGGTGTGGATGTGGCACGCCCCTGACCCCAACCGGCCCTGCGTCCTCCAGCGCCCGCTCCCGCCACCCTACGAGATCGAGCATCGCACCCTGCATCGCACCAAGAAGCAGATTCTCGACAGCCGCGCCTTCTGCAATGACCGCGAGCTGGTCCTGAAGCTCACCGGGCAGGAGGACGACCAGCCGGGGCTGCCGCCGCCCGTGTTCGACTACGCCACCATCCCGTACCGATGAAGGTCCTCATCCTCGCCTGGGGCGCCGACACCGGAGGGCAGGGCTATCGGCTGATGGAGGCCTTCCGGGATCACTCGCCGGACATCACCGTCCGATCGGCGGCCTCCTCCGGCAACTTCATGGAATATCCGAGCGACCTCAGCTGGCGCCGGGCCGAGCTGATCGAGACCTACTTGACGGCTGACCTCATCCACGTCCGCAACTCCTTCGGCGGCCTGCATCGCCTGGAGCGCAACCGGCGCCGACAGCCCGAGCGCGAGGGCCCGCGCGGGCTCCTCATTCAGTACCACGGCTCGCGGTTCCGGGGGATGCCGGAGCCCTTCCTGGTCGAGCAGCGCCACCGCGGCGCGCTGGGGGTAGCCTCGACCCTCGATCTCGTGGAGCTCGCCCCGGACGAGGTTCGGTGGCTGCCGGCTCCATACGAGGAATCCTTCCTCCAGGGCTTCCGGAGCCCGCAGGAGGGCCCGCTGGTGATCGCGCATGCTCCCTCCGCCCGGATGGTCAAGCACACCTACGAGTTCCTGGAGGTCATGCGCGAGCTCGGGCGGCACCACGACATCCAGCTCGACCTGATCGAGGGCCGGCCGTGGCGCGAGTGCCTAGCGCGGAAGGGCCGGGCGGACATCGTCTATGACCAGCTGCTCTACGGCTACGGCAACAACGCGATCGAGGCCTTCGGCATGGGCATCCCGGTCGTGTCGGGCATCCAGGGCGAGGCCGCGCGGGAGCGGATGCTCGCGGAGTGGGGCGAGCTACCCTTCGCCGAGGCCCAGCCCGAGACCCTGCTGAAGGTGCTGAACGAGCTGATCGAGTCCGAGGAGGCGCGGCGGTTGTATGCTCGGCGCGGCATGAATCACTTCCGCCGGTTCCATGCAGCACCTCGAGTCGTAGAGCGGCTGAGCGCGATCTATCGGGAGGCTCTCGGATGACCCTGCTGACGGCGACGGAGTTCAAGGCCCTTCACAAGGTGCAGCTGACCGATGCAGCGGTGGAGAGCCTGCTCGCCGCCGCTGAGGCCGACATTGACGAGCGGTGGGGGCCGCTCGGGGTGGACATCATCCAGGAGTTCTTCCCGCAGCGCCCGCAACAGCTCCTCCAGCTGCGGTGGCCGGTGGACTCGATCAGCTCGATCGTTGAGCGGGTCTGGAGTGAGGATGTCACCCTCGATCCCACTGACTATCGCCTCTCGGCTGACGGCGGGCTGCTGGAGCGGGTCTGGCTGGATGCCGAGCATCCCCGCGGCATGTGGGGCCGGCGCGTGACCGTCACCTACCAGCAGAAGGACAACACTCCGTCACGGAAGCGGGTTCAGGCCCAGATGGTCGTGCTCGACGCGCGGTATCAGGGCCGGGAGTCACACTCGACCGGGGATGAGGCGGAGTCCTTCGCTGACTACACCACCCAGCGGCGTGACATCCTCAACTCCCTGTTCCCGGCCCGGCTGCGGATCGGCTGATGGCGGAGTGGTACTTCCCATTCGTGGCCGGGCTGGTGCTGGGTGCGATCATCGCCTTCGCCTGGGTCGAGCTGGCCGAGCGCCGATGAGATACGTTGACCACAAGCAGAACCTCCTGCGGGCCGTGCCCTCGGCCTTCGTCCTCTCCGTATTCGACACCGAGCGGCAGGCGAAGGCCAATGCTCATGTGTCACCGATGGTGGCCTCGACCGGGTTCCGGCGGCGAGCCTCGGCGCCCGGCTCCCTGCGCCGCTCGATCCGTTCGCAGTTCCAGGGCGCGCTGAGGGCCCGCGTGGGGTCCGATCTACCCTATGCGGGCATCCGGAACCGGGGCGGGGTGATCCGGGCTCGCAGGGCCCGCTTCCTGCGCTTCAGGACCTATGACGGCCGATGGCACTCGGTGCGGCAGGTGCGACAGAAGGGTGACGGCTGGCTGACCCATGCCGCGCAGAAGTGGCCCGGCTTCTTCCTGCGCCGGCTGAGGGCGCTGCGCTGGTGAATGACCTGATTGACGCCCTGGTGGCCCTGCTGGAGCCGGACCCCTCGGATCGGCCGACGATTGACGGCAGCTGCGCTCCGCCGATCGAGTACGAGCCGAATACCCTGTATGCCTACCCCTCGGGCCGGGAGTTCCACACCCCGGAGGGGCCGCCCTGCGAGCGGGTGGACTTCGAGGTGACGGTCCTCTACCTCGCGCCGGATGACGGTGAGCTCGACGAGAAGCAGCGCGATCGGGCGGTCTCGGATGCGATGGCCGACAAGGCCGAGGACTACATGGCGGTCATCAACGCCAACCGCTCGCAGGGGCCCAACCACGAGCCGCGACCGTGGTTGCATTTGGTGGGTGCGATAGACTACGACCGGATTCACGCGCTCCAGGTGCGAGGCATCGCTATCATCGTCAGCGGCTACTACATGGTCGGGCCGTAATGGAGGAGAGCCGGGTGTCGTCGGAGGAGTTCCCCGCGCGATATAGCCCCGACCTCAGCTCGATCGGCTTCACTGATTCACATGGTGTCGCCCGAGCCATCCAAGGCAAGAAGTCAGGCAAGGGCTGGGTCTTCCAGCCCGCGGACCTGGACGAGCAGCGGGCTCTGGACCTGTACGGTCTCAGGCCGGCCCCGAAGAAGCAGACCGAGAAGGAGTAACCCATGCCGGCTGGCAACATCGCTGACATCGCCTACGCCGCGCAGTCGGCTCAGGGCGCTCCCGCGACCCCGCCTACTGTCCGCTCGCCCGTCACAGGCGGCGGGCTCGGGCCCAACCGTTCGGTGATTGACATCGAGGAGACGACCGATTCGCGCCTGCGGAACCGCTCCGTGGTCGCCTACGTCGATGTCGCCGGCTCGCCGGAGATGGCGTGCCGCGCGGACGACATCGGCCTCTGGCTGTTCGGAGCTCTCGGCTCGGAGGGCGTCGGCGGAGTCGGCGATCCCTTCACCCACGTCATCGTCAATGCGGGGTCGCTGCCCTACATGACCTTCTGGCGCAGCCTGGGCGGGCTCATCTGGGAGGAGTTCGACGACTGCAAGATTCAGCAGCTCGTCATCACGTCCGAGACCGGCCAGCCCATGAAGGCGGTCGCCACCATCGTCGGCCTCGATCCGGTCTACCACGATGAGGCCGGGTACGCCTCGGTAGTCGCCATCGACTTCACCGACGAGGACCCCTTCATGCACTATGACGGGTCCGGCGTGTTCCTGGTGGACGGCGCGGCGGTGAGCTGCATCGAGAAGATCGTCCTGACCATCAACAACAACTCGCAGATTCAGCGGGGCGACAGCCTCGGCGGGTGCGCGATCACCGAGGGGATGCTCGACATCACGGCCGAGCTGACCCACTCGATCGAGGACGCGGAGCTCTACAACTCGTTCCATTACGGCGATCCGTCGCCGACCGATGGTGACGGGCCGAGCACCACCCCGCTCGAGTTGGCCGCTGGGTTTGACTTCAGCTGGGTCCGGCCGGGATCGCCAGCGCGCTCCATCCGGGTCCAGGCGCCGCGTGTCACGCTCCAGACCCTCGCGGGCTACGAGCCGAACACTAACGGCGATCCGCTGAAGGACACCCAGACCTACAAGGTCTACCAGCCGGCGGCTGGCAACGGGATCACCGCCACCGTCAAGAACGGGCAGGGCCCGTACTCGCCCGCTTCGTGAGCAAGCCCTCGATCGTCGCCGAATGGGCGCAGTCCGGGCTGGCGGAGACCCTCCTCCCTCAGTCCGGGCTCTGGGCGCAGCTGCGCCTGCCTTCCCTGGAGCGCCTCGCCCGCCGTGGCCTGATGCCGGAGCGGCTCGTCCAGGAAGTGATCGGAGCTGATGGCAACGCGGGCAAGGCGATGGAGGCGGTCGCCGCCAAGACGCCGGACGAGCAGCGCGCCATCATCGAGGAGGGGTTTCAGTTCAACGACTCGATGGTGGCGACCATGATCGTGGCACTGAAGCGGCAGAAGGACGATCCGTGGGAGAAGGTCAACCTCACCCCCGCGCAGGTGCCCGATGTCATCCCGGATCGAGACCTGGAGGCGCTGCGGCGGATCGCCAACCGTGACATCACCCCCGGCATGGCGACCATCGTGGCGCGCCGCATCCGGGGAGAGCTGACCGAGGACGAGGCCACCGCTCTCGTTGAGGAGGAGGCGAAGCACGCCGCTGAGAGGGTGGTCGGCGGGTGGAGCTCCTTTCGTGGTCTCGGATCGGGCGAAGAGCCTCGCCCTGACGGCAAGGGCCTGGAGGGTCCGACCAAGCTCGCTGATCGGCGTCGGCGATCCGGTCATCGCGTTTCTGCTGGATGAGGCGCTGGCCGTGGTGCTGGCCGGGATCGAGCGCCGGGCGTCGGTAGCAGCGTCGGAGAGCCGCGCTAAGGGCTCGATTCCCGCGGGCAAGCGATACGAGCAGGCCTCAGACTATCGGCGCCCTCTGCGCGATCCGGCGCGGGCTGAGCAACGGCGCCGAGAGGTGCTGGCGGAGTACGGCGGGAAGGTTCACTGATGTCACAGAACCGGGCCGGCGAGGCGTGGTACGAGCTCGACGCTCACGATACCAAGCTGAAGAACGCCCTCCAGAAGGCGGAGAGCGACGTCAAGGCATCCGGCGCGCGGGCCGAGGCCGGCTTCTCGGCCGCGATGTCGAAGATGGGCGGCAACCTGACCTCCCTCGGCGGCGGCCTGGAGAGGGTCGGCCGCTCGATGCTGACCAACCTGACCCTTCCGATCCTCGCGGCCGGCGGAGCCGCGGCTCACTTCGCCGTTGACTTCGACTCCGCCCTGCGGCAGGTGGTGGCCCTGACCGACATCACCCAGGAGGAGATCGGCGGGGTCCGGGAGGAGCTGCTGAAGCTGGCCCCGGTCGTCGGCAAGAGCCCGCAGGAGCTCGCCGAGGCGTTCTACTTCGTGGCATCGGCCGGCTTCTCGGCCGCGGAGTCGATGGACGTCCTGAAGATCGCCGCCAAGGGCTCCGCGATCGGGATGGGTACCACTCAGGTCGTGACCCAGGTCCTCGCCTCGACCCTGAACGCCTACGGGCACGCGAACCTCTCGGCCGCCAAGGCCGGCGACATCCTGACCGCTGCCGTCAGCGATGGCGCGGCGGAGGCCGGTGACTTCGCCGGGGTGATCGGCAACATCGTGCCGCTGTCCGCTGCACTCGGGGTCAGCTTCGATCAGGTCTCCGCCGCCCTGGCCGCCATGACCCTCTCCGGCACCAACGCCGACGAGGCCTCGACCTCCCTGGTGCAGATATTCTCGTCACTGCTGAAGGCCACCCCTCAGGCCGAGGAAGCGATGCGCGGGCTCGGCCTCAGCTCGGCCGGCCTGCGCGCGGAGCTCCGCGAGAAGGGCCTGCTGGCGACCCTGAAGACCCTGGACGAGCGGTTCGGGTCTAACGCTCAGGCCTCGTCGCTGGTCTTCGGCAACATCCGGGCCCTGCGCGGGATCACCAACCTGCTCGGCCTGGACGAGGCGCAACTGAACAAGGTCTTTGCCGATACCAAGGCCGCGCTCGGCAACCTGGACGACGGCTACAAGGCCACCGCCGGGGCGCAGCGATCCATTGACCAGTCAATGGCCGATCTCCAGGTGACAGCCATCCAGCTCGGGACCGACGTCCTGCCGTTGGTGGTAGACACGCTGGCCGAGGTCGCCGCCCATGCGCGCGAGCTGGCGAAGTGGTGGAGCTCCCTGGATGAGGATACCCGCAAGCAGATTGTGCAATGGCTGGCCTGGGTCGCGGTGGCGGGCCCGGCCGCGCTGATCGTCGGCAAGCTGGTGTCGGCCCTGGGCGCCCTCTTCTCGGCTGTCGGGTTCCTGACCGGCTCGCGCGGCATCCCGCGCCTCATCGGCGCCATGAAGACCTTCGGGCTGGTCAACACCGTCGCGCTCGGCGCGGTACTCGGTCTGACCTACGGCCTGGAGCAGGCGGCCGGGCCGATCAGCGACTTCTTCGATGCGCTGATCGAGGGCAAGGCGGCCAACAAGACCCTTCACGAGCTGAACGCCCTGATGGGCGATATGCAGAAGTCGCTGTTCCTGCGCCAGATGGGAGTGGACGCCAAGGAGTTCTCACAGGCGGTCGAGGCGGCTGGCGGTGACGCGCAGAAGGCGTTCGATGCGATCAAGGACGCCTCCGGGGATGTCGGGCTGGCGATCGCCGTGCTGTCCGGCCAGATGGGCGATGTGTCGGAGACCGGCGGCGCCATGTTCGGGCGCCTGCGCGATCAGGTTCACCGAGCCGCAGCTGACGCGGCCGCCGCAGCCAAGGAGATTCCCGAGGACCTCGCCGCCACGCTGGAGGATGGGGCCTTCGTGGTGGGCCCGGCAGCTGATACCGGAATCGTTGACCCGGTTGATGAGGCCCTCCAGAAGGCGGTTGAGGACGCGGCCAAGAGTGGCGACGCGATCATTGACGCGCTGGCCACGAGCCTCGCCAAGGGTCCGGCCGACCTAGCCGACGAGCTGGAGGCGCTGCGGCTGGCACTCCAGAGCCCGTATCCCGATATGGCGCGCCGAGCGGACCTGGAATCGGCGCTGGCGAGCCAAGTGGTCATCGACAACCTGACCTCTGATGACGGCCGGGTTCGAGCAGCGGCAGCTAAGCAGGTCAAGGGTTGGCTGAAGGAGTACGACCTCATCGCGCCCGGAGCTCTCGCCGCCGGCCAGCTGGTCAACCCCTCCCTCCAGGCGGGGATTGACTCCAACCTCGATGCGCTGCTGACCTACATCCGCACGGTGCCTGCCACCAACATCACCGATCTTCTGGACCTAGCTGACGTCCTGGAGGAGCAGGGCAATGAGGCGCTGGCCGGATACGTCCGAGGACTCGAGCGGGCTCGGGTGGACAAGTTGCTGACGATCCAAGGCCAACTCCTGCATGACAGCAAGGCGGGCTTCATCACCGCCGCTGACGCCTACGCGGATGGATACGCCGCCGCCATCGCCTATGCCAATGGCCTCAAGGCTGGCGGTCAGGTAGCGGTTGGCTATGTGCGTGACTTCACCAGCACCGCCGAGCGGCTGATGAGGTTCGCCGGCTCGCCGGATTACACCCACTCCCGAGAAGCTGGCGAGGGTGTCGCGCGGACCTACCTGGAGGAGCTGATCGGCGGGCTGCGGGGTGGGACCCATGGCGTTGCGGCATCCATCGCGGCGCTCCAGGCCGCCCTCAGCCGGGGCGCTGGTGGCTCGGTGGCCCTCGGACCCCTCTCTCCGCCTCCGGCGCCTCCTGCGATGGCTCAGCAGCTCGCAGGGCTACTTGGCGCACCCACCAGCGGCGACACCATCTACCAGCTGGTCATCAACGGGCAGACGACCACCTTCCACTCACCCTACGATGCGATCGACGAGCTCCAGCGACTCAGCGCGTTCGGGGATGGGAGGTTGAGCTAGATGGCGGAAATCACCCTGAACGGGACGGAGCTGCGGCCCTCGAACCACAAGATCACGGCATGGATCAGGAGCGGCTTCTATGGCCCGGCCGAGTACCGCGGCGCCAATGACATCATCCCCGAGGCGGCCGGGCAGGAGTTCGGGCAATGGCTGGCTGACCGCCGCAATGTCGAGCTCGCCCTCCTCCTCCAGGGCTTCGGCGTAACCGAGGTCCTAGCTCAGCAGGACTTCCTCACCACTGTCACGGCCCTGCGGACGATCTTCATCGCCTCACAGGCCGCTCCGGTGGACCTCCGGGTGTATTCGCCGCTGTATGGGATCGCCTCCGGCTACCGGCATCTGAGCGTGCGCTGGGTCAACTCGATCGAGGATCAGGTCATCGCGGGGCAGCGTCAGACCATGACCGTCCGGTTTGAGTGCGTTGACTCACCGCCGGATTGGGTCGCGGTTCCGTGATCCGTTATGCCTTCGACCTCTACCCCCGAGATGATCCGGTCGCTGGGTCGCGCATCCTCCGCTTCTCGAAGCTCCAGAAGGCCGCCGCCCGCGGCGAGGCGAACGGCACCGGCTCGGGGCTCTTCACGATCCGGGCGACCGAGACCGAGGCCGACTCGATCGACCCGGCCGGGCTCCAATACATCCGCGTGGTGCGGATCAACACCGCGGTCGTTGACGGCTCGACCCTCTCAGGCTATGGCGAGCAGGTAGTCCACGGCTTCTTCCTGGAGAAGGGTGACTTCGAGGCCCTCACCGAGCGCTCGACCAAGCAGCTGACCTTCAAGGGCGCCGGAGCGCTCTCCTACCTGGACCGGGCGATCGCGGCTGAGACCACCTATAACGCCGCCTCCCTCGCGGCCGGCAATACGCCCTTCGATGACACCTGGCATTGGTACTACTCGCCGGCCGGGGCGATCCTGCATCGGATGGTGGATGAGGCGATCGACCCGGATCGCCCGCAGGCGCCGATCCCCGGCGTGACCATGACCTTCACCGAGACCGATGACTCGGATGGAAACCCCTGGCCGGGGTACGGCACGAGCTGGATGTTCACCGCCGCCGTGGGTGAGGGGCTGCTCTCGATCACCCGGCGCCTGATGCAGGCCGGCCTCTACGTCTACATGGACCCCGACACCTTCGAGCTCTCCGCCTGGATGGCGACCGATCACCCGCGCGATCGCACCGGAGGCGCATGGGGTACCAACATCATCCGCTTCCAGGCGCCGAGCGCCGGCACGATCGCCACCGGCAACATCAAGAGCGACGCCCTGCGCTCGATCACGGCCCTCATCAAGCGGTCGGCGATTCTGATCGGCGCCAACAACGTCTGGAGCTGGATCACCGGCAGTTCCGACATCGTCTGGGAGGGCAGCTATCGCAATGACGATCCCTCGGCCGGCTCCTCGACCGCCATCGCCGAGGCCCAGCTCGCCGCGCGTGACGATGCCGGGGATACCGTCCGGCTCCGGATGAAGCTCGGCAACAGCCCGACCACCGGACGCTACCTGCCATGGGAGCACGTCCAGCTTGACGATCTCACGACCCTCCACTCCGGGACCGGGCAATGGGATTGGGACGAGCTCGACATCAGGGTTGCCGCCCTCTCGGTCGAGCTCGCCGAGAACGGGCTCTGGGATGCCTGGGTCGAGCTCGGGAGCATTTACTCGAGCCTGCCGGATCGGCAGTTCCAAGTCGGCGGCGTCGGCGCTCCCTGCTCCTGCGGGGTGAGCTTCGCGCCGGTCTGCCAAGCTGATCTCGACCCGACCGAGATCGTCGCTAACAGCGACGGCGCGTGGCCCGGCAGTTATCCGGTCAGCTCCCCGAGCTGCGGCGGCTCCGATTGGCACTCGATGGGCGCCAGCGGCGGGGATGCTGATGCTCTCGCCGTGGACCCGGAGACCTCCTATACCCTTCACGTTGACCTCTGCACGACGGGGCACGAGTACCGGATCACGCTCGACTACTACACCGCCGGGATGGCCCTCATCAGCTCCGAGACCCGCAACTTCGGCGAGCTCGGCAACCACACCGCCGCCTCGATCACCTTCGCCTTTACTACCCCGGCCCTCTGCGAGTTCGTCGTCGTCAACTTCCACTCCAAGCTCGGCGGCTGGAAGTACATGGCCCGTCTGGACGAGGCGGGCACGGCCATCGCCAACTCGGCCTATTGCCTGCTCGATCCCGGCGTCAGCCCCTTCGCGATGCGGAGCGATGACCCGAGGGTGCTCCAGCTGATCGCCACGATGGCCGAGCTGGACGCCACCATCGGCTTCTCCTGGAAGCGGCCGGCGCGCGCCGCCACCACGGCGCCCGGCACCCTCGCCTCCTCCTTCAATGCCGGGGATTCGATCGACGGAGTGACGCTGGCCGCTGGCGATCGCATCCTTCTCCAGGATCAGGCGGCCGGCGAGGACAACGGCATCTATGTCGTGGCCTCATCGGGCGCCCCGGCGCGGGCCGCGGACTTCGATGCCGATGGGGATGCGAACGGCGCCGCCGTATTCGTCAGTGAGGGCACCGCCAACGGCAACAAGGTATTCATCTGCACCACCGACGATCCGATCGAGCTCGGGGTAGATGCCCTGACCTTCGCCGAGCTCGGCGGCGGCGGCAGCGGCAACAGCGGCGTGACCGTGGCCGACATCCTGTCGGCCCATCGCTTCCCGATCGCCGCTCACCGCGGCGACATCGGCTCCGCCGACTCCTTCCCCGAGGACTCGATGGAGGCACTCCGGCAGGCGGCCTACAAGGGTGCCGAGATCGTCGGCTGGGATGCCGTGCAGAGTTCGGACGGCACCTTCTGGGGCAGCCACGATACGACCGTGGATCGGGTGACGGCCTCCTCCGGGGCGATCAGCGGCAAGACCGACGCGACCCTCGCGGGCTACGCCTATGACGCCGGCTACGGCTATGACGCTGGCCGCCACGGCTCCAGCATCGGGCTCTCCACGCTGGCCGACATCATCCAGGCGATCGAGCAATATGGCTGTCTGCTCACGATCGAGCTAAAGGGTGGCTCGCCGGCCGATCTGGCCCAGGCGATCGTGGACGCCGGATGGACGGCCCGCACCATCATCGAGGTCTCGACCCTCGCCGATGCGGCTACCGTCAAGGGGGTGGACGGCAGCCTGACCGTCCTCGTCAATCAAAGCGTCAGCGGCTCCGAGACCGACGATAACGTGGAGTGGCTGAGCTGGGACTCCTCCACCCTCGCCAGCCTCGCCAGCGCCCAGGCCAAGGCGCCGAAGGTCATCAAGGCCTATCAGTCGATCACTGACTACGGCGTGGACGAGACGACCCCGTTCAACAACGCCTGGACCTACGGCGCCCGGTCATATCAGGCCAATAACCTCGATCAGGTGCTCGGTCTGCGGGACGCCCTCTTCTATGGCTCCGTGTCCGCCCTGGATGACCTGAGCGACGTGACGCTCACCGCACCCAGCACCGGGCAGGGCCTCATCTTCGATGGTGCCGAGTGGGTGAACTCGGACATCGCCGTTACCAGCCATTGGGAGGTCCTGATGTCCGATGGCATCAGCAACCCGCCCGATCCGCTGCTCAATGAGGCCGGCGATGACTGGCTGTACGGGGAGGTCACATGACCGCCAAGCGCAACTACGCCCCGCTCGATGCGAACGAGCGGGTGCCGACCGCCAACCTCGGCTCCGGCACACCGGATGGGACGAAGTTCCTGCGTGACGATCAGAGCTACGCCGTCCCGTCAGGAACCGGAGCTCCGACCGGGGCTGACTATCTGACCGGCTCCGCGCAGGCGGGGCTGTCAGCTGAGATCGTGGTCGGCACCTCTCCGGGTGGGGAGCTCGGCGGGACGTGGGCCAGCCCGACCGTGGATGCCACTCATGCGGGCTCGACTCACGTCGCGCTCGGCACGACGCCCTCGACCCAGGCGCTCGGAGACTCGGCGGCCGGCGGCTCGGACGCCACCGCCAGCAAGAACGACCACAAGCACGGCCTCCCCGCCCTGGGCACGACCGCCGCCGCCATCGGCACCTCGGCCGGCGGCTCGGCCACCACGCCGAGCAAGAGCGATCACGTCCACGCGACGGGCGCGGGCACGCCCTCGACCCAGGCCTTCGGTGACGCAGCTGCGACCGGCTCGGGCCCGGCCGCGGCCATGACCGACCACAAGCACGCGATGCCGACCGCCTTCGCCGGCTTCTCGGGGGCCAAGGTCAAGAACTCGGCCACCCAGAGCCGGGCCACCAATACGACCTTCCTGTGGGACCAGGAGGACTACGACACCGACGCCTATCACGACACCGGGAGCAATACCGGCAACCTCGTGGTCCCGGCCACCGGCAAGTACGCGGTCGGCGCCTTCATCAAGAGCAACGGCACCATCACCGCCGGCAAGTACATCCTCTACCTCCAGAACAACGGCGCTGACCTGCCGGTGGCGCAACAGGATTCGGCGGCTCTCGCCGCGGGCGGGGTGCAGCTCACGGTACAGTGTGACGCGCTGCTGACCGCTGGTGACATCATCACCGTGAAGTGCGCCTCGGCCGGCACGACGACTTGGGACACGGCCTGCCGGGCCTGGATTCATCGGATCGGATAGGAGCTGACCATGAAGGCCTCAGATAACGAGTTCCCCAGCGTCCTATTCGATGAGCAGGGCAGCGATCCCTCGACTCCGGCCTCCGGCTTCTGGCGGCTCTATACCAAGGCGGGCGGGCTGTACCTGATTGACGACGCGGCGGCGGTGATCGGCCCGTTCGGGGCCGGGGGCAGCGCCTTCAGCGGCGCGCGCGTCACGCATTCCACGACTCAGTCAAGGGCCTCCAACTCGGCGCTCATCTTCGACACGGAGGACTACGATACCGATGGGTATCACACGACCGGCGGCAGCAATAGCCGCCTGACCGTGCCGACCACGGCGAAGTACCACGTCGGCGCCTTCGGCAAGACCAGCGCCGGGGCGGCCGGCAACTATGGCCTCTACGTCCAGAAGAACGGCTCGACCGACATCGGCCTCGCCGACTTCCGCTACTCGAACGACACGACCGATAAGCAGATCAACCTATCCGGTGACGTCGATCTGACCGCTGGCGATTACGTCGAGGTCAAGGTCAATCACTCGGGCTCGATCACCTGGGCCGCGATCTCGCACTTCTGGATTCACCGGATCAACTGATGCTCGAACATCCGCTGGTCATCATGCTGGCGTTCGGGCTCGGCTTCTATGTCGGCCTCTACTTCCGCGACACCGTGGATTGGCTCCTCGGGCTGCGACTGTGAGCTCCTCGGGGGGAGGCGACTCATTCGCCCAGCTGCGGCGATGGACGGTCGCCGTGCTGCTTCTGCTGCTGATCGTCGTGGTCGGGACCGGCATCCTGGACCGGAGCTACCATGCCGAGCCCGCGTTCTATACGCTGGTCGGCGGCATGATCGCCGGGCTGTTCGTGGCTGAGGGAGTCGCCCTCTTCCGGAACGGGAGGGACAAGTAAACCGTGGAGCCCTTCCTGAGGCTCGTCACCGGCATCGGCGCTGCGACCGCCCTGGTGTTCTGGGCGCTCACTCTCATCTGGGTCTGGCCGCTATTCAGGCGGACCTCGATCCTTCACATCCAGACGATCGTGGTTGGGACCGTCGCGTGGATCGGCCTTGATGCCCTGCTCCTGCTCTCGATCACGCGCACGGCCGATACGCGGTGGCTCGGGCTGGCGTTCGGGTTCGTGATGGGCTTCCAGGTCATCGCCTCGGTGAGCGCCTTCCTATTCGCCCGGAAGGGTGGCGGCAAGCCGCCTGCGAGCCGCTGAGGCGGCCCAGGAGCCGCGGAAAGCTACAAGCTGAGGTCCAACTGCGCCGGGCGGCTGAGGCGGTACTGTGACACGGCGGAGCGATGCTGGGGGTCACGCCGCTCCTCGATCGGCCAGCCCTCGCGGCGGAGCTCGAAGATGCGCGCGCCGGCCCTGATCCCGCCGACCTCGGCATTCATCAGCTCCAGGCCCGGCACCCATTGGCCGGCGAACCGCTGGAGGTAGATCAGGGTCAGCTGCTTGCGGGTTGGCTTCATGGCCGGAACTCCTTCTGCTTGGTGAGGTGGTATTGCCCGCAGGACGAGCAGCGGTAGACCCTCAGCGGGGCGCCAATCACCTTCTCGGCGAGGCGCCCGGCCTTGACCGCTTTCTGGCGATCGACGTAGCCGCGCTTCTTGGAGTAGCAGGAGGACGGAATCTTGCCGTGGTGCTTAGGCATCGAGGGCCGCCTGGACCGCCCCGACTCGGGCGGCCTCCTCCGGGCCGCTGACCACCCGGCCATCATCGAACCCGACCGGGAACTTCTCGCCCGGCGGGATGCACCACAGCCATCGCTGATTGGCGGTGTCCACCAGCCGGCTCTCGGCTGGAAACAGCTCCAGGGCCTCAGCCTCGTCACCGGCCAGCTGATTCTTGATGCGCTGGAGGTGTCGCCACGGCACGTCCGGCAGCCGGTCCTGACGCCGGATCGAGAGCAGCCGCACCCAGCCGTCCGGGTGGCGCGTGACCGACACCACATAGCGGTCATTCACCCAGAGCTCGGCCGGCGCGCGGAGCCCCTCCTCCGCCTTGTCGGGGTCACCGCCCATGCTGGCCGCCTCGGCTCGAGTCGCCGCGATCCGGCGCGCGGAGGGCGTGACCTTCTCGGCTGGGACGAGCCGCTGCCACGGCCGCTTCGGGGTCAGGGCCGGGCGTTTCTTACCGGCCATCGCGGACCTCCTCGGCGTCACGGTAGGCCTTCCACTCGGCGATCGCGTCGAGCTCGGCGTCCTCTCCAGGATCACCCTCCGCGGCGTCCCGGACGAGCTGCGCGAGCTGCTCCTCCTCGGCTGAGGCATAGGGCTCCTGGCCCGGCATCATCTTCATCAGTCGCCCGTATCCGTTCCGACCGGCTGGCGGTCATACCAATCGCCGGGGGTTTCCTTCGGCTGATCGAGGGCCAGCTGCGGCTCGTCGCGGCAGTTCGCGCACCAATCCCGCTCGATGCCGGAATGCGTACTGTGAAGCGAGCCCCACGGCTGGGGCGCCTTCGGCTCGGGGTGGGTCATCTGATGCCTCCTCAGGCTTCAGGTCTGCCGCCTCCTGGGTGGAGTCCGGCCATCCAGAGAGTAACGTAGACCCTGCTCGCAACCTTGTCAACCCCTAATCCGCACAATCTTGCGGCTTTGCGTTGCAGGATCGCACTACGCGCCGTCGCGGCACGCGTATACTCGCGGTCGTGATAGATGAGGAGAGCCTTATGGATTCCTACATCGGCTGGTGGGCCCGCCGGATCGGCCCGTGGCATCTAGTCCAAAGCGAGATCGCCGACCGGGTAGTGCTGAAGTGCGGCCGGGAAATGCGCCTGGAGACAGGCCGCGGGAAGCTGACCTTCCTGCTGGAGCCGTCACGGGATCGCTGTCTCCAATGCTCGCCGGAGTCCCGCTAGATGCTCCTCGGCCCTCCGGTCCGCGGCCACATCTACGGGCATGGCGAGGTGCCGCCGCTCGGCGCCTTCTGGGTGTCGGCCACCTTCGGGCAGGTTGACGCCGATCATCTGACCCCGCATCAGGGCATCGACATCGGCAACAAGACCTGTGGGTTCGACATCCTGGCGATGGAGGATGGGGTCTGGAAGGAGGCCTTCCAGGACGCCGGCAACGGGGCCTTTGTAGCGCGCTACGAGCTGGTAAAGGACACCAGCATCCGGCTCGGGATCGCCCATATGCCCGACCTCAGCGGGATTCAGCTCGGGCAGGGCTTCAAGAAGGGCGACCTCATCAGCCATTGCGGATCGAGCGGTGCCTCGTCCTGCCATCTGCACCAGGGCGCGGCCAAGCTGGTCAACGGAGTATGGGTCGAGTTCGATTGGTGGCCGCTGCTCGATCAGACAGGAGAGGATATGACACCCATCCCGCCGACGAAGTTCGCGTCGGTCGTCAACAAGATCACAAAGGTGATCCTTGATGGCGGCGCCACCCTGCGGGCCGATCGCTTCAACAGCGCCAAGGCCCTGAAGCTCTATCCGAAGGGCACCGCCTTTACCCCGCTCTGCATCGCCGATGACGGCGATCCGTCGCCCGTCTCGAAGCGATGGTATGGCGGCCTGGGAGGGACCGATGCCGGGGTCATGTTCGGCTTCCTCCAGGAGGGCGCCCTAGCTCCGCTGACCGATGCGACCCCGCCGGCCGACACCACCGCGGCCTACAATGCCGGCGTTGACGCGGCGTCCAAGCAAGCCCTCTCAGCCAAGAAGGGGTGACGATGAACAGCGATACCATCCGCACCGCCGGCACATTCATCACCGCTTGGATCGTCCTGGGCGGCGGCTTCATCTTCCTCGACCGGCTGCTGAAGAATCTGGCCGATCCGAACCTCGCCGCGGTTGACGCCGGCACCCTCGGGATCATCGTGGGTGGCATCGTGAGCATCCTGACGCTCACCGCTCAGTCCATCTTCCAGGCCGAGGTCGGGCGTATCTCGGGCCGGCAGTCGAAGGATGCGACGGCGGCGGGAGTCAGCGCAGCTCTGACGACGCCGGCCGGCCCGACCGTGACGGCAACCGGGGGTGATTCGCCGACCGCGACGGTGACGCCTCCCGAGCCATAAGCGCGTGGAGGCTGGAGTCAGCCGGCTCACGCCCCGCGAGCAGGCCGTCCTCGCCTCCTGGATACGCTGGGGCGTCTACAAGCTGGTCGCGCATGAGCTGGAGCTCGGCGAGCAGACGGTCAAGAATCACGCGACGTCGATCATCAATAAGCTGGATGTCCGCACCTTTGGGCAGGCGGCGGTGATCTGGGATCGGGCCGTGCGGCGCTATCACGTCGAGCGCCGATCCGGCCAGCGGCGGAGCGGTCAGGATCGCCGTGCGACGCCGGGCTAGATTGACTCTGCTGCTCGCGATTCTGGGCGCCCTCGCCGTCCTGCTGCTCTGGCCCTCACCCCTCCCGCCGTAATGCCGTTGCACTCGCGCAACTTCCTGCCGGATTAGGGTTGACAAGGTTGCGCGACTCCGCTACGTTACTCTCCTGACCTCGGCTGAGGAGCCGGGGCGAAGGCAAAGGAGAACGGGATGACCACCAAGACAGCCAACGCGAAGATCGCAGCGGCAATGCGCGGCCAGCGTGCCGCCAAGAAGGGCCGGCTCGGCCTTGACGCCAAGACCGGCGCAACGGTCCTGAAGCCATCGGGCACCGGGCTCAGCGCCCGCCAACTCCGGAAGCTCCAGGCCTCTCAGACGATGGACCTCCAGAGCGTCACCGAAGGCGACGGCACCAAGACTTACGCCGATCGTGTCGCCGAGCTGGAGGCGGAGGGCGCTACCACGAGTGACGCCCAGGCCGTCGCCGATGTCGAGGTCGCCTCGGGTGAGGTGGCGCTGGAGCCGGAGCTGATCGGTACCATCTTCGATCCCAGCCACCCGCAGTACAAGGGCCCGAAGCTCCCGAAGGGGCAGGTCCGGATCACCCGGCCCTCCAAGCCGGTCGCGGCGGCCACGCCCCGGACCCTAGCGGCCGGGACCGTCACCTACATTCGCACGATCACGGTTCGCGGAGGCCTCCTCCACGGCTCGAAGGACTGCGGATTCGTCAAGCGGGCAGCTGAGAGCAAGAAGGTCCAGGGCCCCGGCGATGTCGCCGAGGCGCTGATCCGCGAGGGTCTCGGGCCGGATGATTGGTGCCGGTTCTGCCTGAAGGCATAGCCGACACGAAGCGGGTCGAAGGGCCCGCGAGGCGGAGGAACGAAGATCGGTCCGCGCCGAGCCCGCCATAGCTCGGCCTCCGGGCCACACCCTGAGGCATCAGGGAGCCGCACCCGCGGCGGCGACCGCTCCTCCTCCTCGCAGGCCCGTCGAATCGGGTCAGGTGAAAAGGAGTCAGGAGAATGTGGGTCAAGGCGCTGTCCTGGATCGCGGCGTTCATCGTCAGCGGCTTCATTTGGTGGGGCATCATCATCATCGCCCTCATCGCCCTCACCGGGCGGTGGCCGTCATGATCGGGCTGCTGAGGAGCCTGCTGCCGTGGCTGGTGGTCGCGGCCGTGATCCTGCTCGTGTGGCTGGCGATCGGTCTCGGCAATCAGCTCGGGCATGGGATCACCGAGTGGAACCTGCCATGACCCAACCGGCCACCGTCAATCGGCTCCGCTGTCAGGAGCCCGGCTGCCTAGAGCCTGCCACCATGAAGGCCCGGATCAGGAACAGCGACACCGGGGAAACCCTCCGCATCGAGTACCTGTGTGATGTCCACGTTGAGCTCTGGCGCACCTTTGAAAGGAAGCCGCGATGAGACACGCGCTCGCCAACGCCCTATATCGGCTGGCCGGACGGCTGGACCGGATGACCGCCTATCAGACCCGGAGCTGGGACGGGCTCCAGGTCGGCGATACCCCGCCGCCGTGGGGCGCCAGCCCTCCAGGCGACACCGCGACCATTCAGCTGCACACCCGCGATGACTCGATCGTGAGCGGCTCATTCAAGGCGGATCGGTACTCCACCTACGCGTCGCTCCAGGTCGGCAGCAACCCATCAGTCCTGCTCTTCCTGACCCGACGCTCGACGCGGAAGCTGCTCGATACGATCAGGGGCATGGATGACCTATTCTGCAAGTACGGCGAGGAGAAGCCATGACCGCCGGCCACCAGCTCTTTCTGCTCCGGGCGGCGCACCGGATCAAGGCCAAGGACCTCGCCGACGAGATGGGCGTCTACCACACTCGGGTCTCGCAACTGGAGCACGCTGAGGAGGTCAGCGACGATATGGCCCGACGCTACCTCTCCGGCCTCGCCACCCTCACCGGGATTCCCGCTGAGAGCCTCTCCGCCGCCCCAGGAGCCGCGGGACCGTCGCGCCGGCATCTGGGCATCGCGCGGAAGCTGCGGGCCCTTGCGGAGGAGCTGGAGTCATGAGGACGCACATCGAGGTCTCGATTACCGAGCGTGACATCAGGCTCGGCCGTCGTCAGAGCCCGGATGCCTGCGCCCTAGCCCGCGCGATTCACCGGGCGGGCTATCGCAAGGCTCAGGTCGGTGACACGGTTTGGTATCCGCGCGGCGGCATCCTCTCGGCGCCGCTGCCGGTAGCGGCGATCCGCTGGACGCGTGACTTCGATCACGGCCCGAGTAAGTGGCGGCCAGCTGTCCGGCCCGTCACCTTCCGGCTGCGCCTGCCGAAGGCGATGCAGTCATGATGCCTCACGAGGTCACCCCGGCTGATGGGCTGGAGCAGGAGGTTATGTTCCTCGATCTCCACGTCCAGGAGGCGCGCGAGAAGCCGGGCCGCCGGCTGTGCGAGTTCTGTGGTCGCTTTGGCTGGAAGAACTACCTGCCCTACGCGACTGACATCCACGGTGCCCCGCTGTCCTGGATGTGCAGCTCGGAGGGCGAGTGCCGGCGCCGCCTCCGCAAGCAACTGACCCGCCTGTGGGCTGACCAGCCGCCGGGCCGGGTCGAGCTGGCCGAGGCCGTGCACCGGGCGATGTGGCGTGCTGGAGCGCGGCGTGCATGAGCCGACGCACGCCTCGTTCTTCTCCGGGGTCGGAGGACTTGACCTTGGGCTTGAACGTGCCGGCTGGCGAACCGTCTCCTTCTCGGAGATCGACCCCTACGCCAGCGC
>Ga0070696_100000208_pt1 | contig 35013 bp, 31 predicted proteins | sample KBSK1253metaG_FD_65474 | JGI IMG/M metagenome (GOLD analysis project Ga0070696, IMG submission 65474) | Corn, switchgrass and miscanthus rhizosphere microbial communities from Kellogg Biological Station, Michigan, USA - KBS K1-25-3 metaG | ecosystem: Host-associated > Plants > Roots >... | reverse complement strand
CCGATGAACCTGGCCGGTACGGGCGACAGTGCCGACTACATCGTCAGCGGGCACTGGAGTGCGAAGGCGGTCAGCGAGGCCAAACCCTATGTGCGGGTGAACGTGGCGGCCAGCAGCGAGGCGCACGACTATTTGAAGTTGCCGCCACGTGACAGTTGGCGGCTCGATCCGAACGCCGCCTACGTGCACTACACGCCGAACGAGACCATCCACGGCGTCGAGTTCCACGCCGTCCCCGAGGTCGGCGGCACGGTGCCGCTGGTGGCGGATCTGTCCTCGAACATCCTCTCCGAGCCGCTGGACGTCAGCCGCTTCGGGCTGATCTACGCCGGTGCGCAGAAGAATATCGGCCCGTCCGGCCTGGTGCTGATGATCATTCGCCGCGACCTGCTGCAGCGGGCCAGCCGGCCGATGGCGCGGATCTTCCGCTACGCCGAGCACGCTGCCGCCGATTCGATGCTCAACACGCCGAACACCTGGGGCTGGTATGTGGCCGGGCTGACCTTCCAGTGGCTCAAGGAACAGGGCGGGCTGGGCGCGATGGCCGCGCGCAACCGGGCCAAGGCCGAACTGCTGTACCGGGCCATCGACGGATCCGGCGGCTACTACCGCAACCCGATCGAGCCGTCCGCGCGCTCGCGCATGAACGTGCGCTTCACCCTGCACGACGGCGCGCTGGACGCGGCTTTCCTGCAGGAGTCCGAGGCCGCCGGCCTGCTCGCGCTGAAGGGCCACAAGGCGCTCGGCGGCATGCGCGCCTCGCTGTACAACGCAGTGCCGCTGGAGGCGGTCGAGGCGCTCGCCGCGTTCATGCGCGATTTCGTCCAGCGCCATGGTTGAGCGGACGCGGGCGATGTTTTACGGCAAGATACCGCTTCATCATTTGGACTTCCATCCATCCATACGGCCGAACGCATGACCGATCCGAAAACCTCGTTGAGCGAGATGCGCGAGCGCATCGACAGCATCGACCGGCAGATCCAGCAGCTGATTTCCGAGCGCGCGAACCATGCGCGGACGGTGGCCAGGGTGAAGGGCGAAGGGCTTTCCGCGATCGACTATTACCGTCCCGAACGCGAGGCCCACGTGCTGCGCATGGTGGTGGACCGCAACCAGGGGCCGCTGTCCGACGCCGAGATGGTGCGGCTGTTCCGCGAGATCATGTCGTCCTGCCTGGCCCAGGAGGATCCGCTGAAGATCGGCTTCCTGGGCCCGGAAGGTACTTTCAGCGAACAGGCCGTGCGCAAGCATTTCGGTCATGCCGCCTACGGTTTGCCGCTGGGCAGCATCGAGGAGGTGTTCCAGGAGGTTGCCGCCGGACATGCCGACTTCGGCGTGGTACCGGTGGAAAACTCCGGGCAGGGCATGATCCAGGTCACCCTGGACATGTTCCTCACCTCCGCGGCCACCATCTGTGGCGAGATCGAGCTGCGCGTGCATCAGTGCCTGCACTCGCTGACTGGCCGTCTGGAAGATGTGCGCCGGGTCTACGCGCACGCGCAGTCGCTGCAGCAGTGCAAGGCCTGGTTGCGCATCAACCTGCCCGACGTGGAGTGCATCGCGGTGTCGAGCAACGCCGAGGCGGCACGACTGGCGCTGCATGCCGACGATGCCGCGGCGATCGCCGGCGAAAGTGCAGGCAAGGTCTACCGGCTGAAGACGGTGGCGCAGGGCATCGAGGACCGCGCCGACAACACCACCCGCTTCCTGGTGATCGGCCGCACGCTGTTCCCGCCGTCCGGCAACGACCGCACCTCGCTGCTGATCACCGTGAACGACAAGCCGGGCGCGCTGTACGACGTGCTCAGTCCGTTCGCGAAGCACGGCATCAGCCTGAATCGCATCGAATCGCGGCCGGCGCATACCGGCAAGTGGCAGTACGCATTCTTCATCGACGTCTCCGGCCATATCGACGGCGAGGCGTTGCAGGCTGCGGTGCAGGACATCGGCGCATCGGCCGCGACCATCCGCGTGCTCGGCTCCTACCCGGTAGCGCTACCTTGAGCGGCCGCCTGGACTGGAGCAGCCGGGCAGGGGGCCCGCTGCACGGCAGCGTGCGCGTGCCTGGCGACAAGTCGGTGTCGCACCGCGCGCTGATGCTGGCTGCGATCGCCGAGGGAGAATCGCGCATTCGCGGCTTCCTCGAAGGCGAAGACACCCGCGCCACCGCCGCCGTGCTGGCGCAGCTTGGTGTGCGCATCGACACGCCGTCGGCCGGCGAACGCGTGGTGCATGGCGTGGGCCTGCACGGCCTGCGTGGCGCGGCGCAGCCGCTGGACTGCGGCAATGCCGGCACCGGCATGCGCCTGCTGACCGGCCTGCTGGCCGGGCAGGCGTTCGACAGCACCCTGATCGGCGACGCTTCGCTGTCGAAACGGCCGATGCGCCGGGTGACCGATCCGCTGGCCCTGATGGGCGCGCACATCGACACGCACGACGGCCTGCCGCCGCTGCACGTGCATGGCGGCCAGCCGTTGCAAGGCGTCCGCTACGAACTGCCGGTGGCCAGCGCGCAGGTGAAGTCCGCGCTGCTGCTGGCTGGCCTGTATGCCGCCGGCGAAACCGAAGTCGTCGAACCGCACCCGACCCGCGACTACACCGAGCGCATGCTGGCCGCGTTCGGCTGGCCGATCGCGTTCGCGCCGGGTCGCGCGAAAGTCGAGGGCGGCCATGCGCTGCATGCCACCGACGTCGAGGTGCCGGCCGATTTTTCCTCGGCGGCGTTCTTCCTGGTCGCCGCCAGCATCGTGCCAGGTTCGGAACTGCGCCTGCCGGCGGTGGGCCTCAATCCGCGCCGCACCGGCCTGCTGCAGGCGCTGCGCCTGATGGGTGCGGACATCACGGTCGAAAACGAGCGCGAGGCCGGCGGCGAGCCGGTGGGCGACCTCGTGGCACGCCATGCGCCGCTGCACGGCGTCGAGCTGCCCGAGGCGCTGGTGTCGGACATGATCGACGAGTTTCCCGTGCTGTTCATTGCCGCCGCAGTGGCCAGCGGCACGACGGTGGTTCGTGGCGCGGCCGAGTTGCGGGTGAAGGAATCCGACCGCATCGCCACGATGGCCAGCGGCCTGCGCACGCTTGGCGCGGCGGTCGAGGAAACGCCGGATGGCGCGGTTATCCACGGTGGCCGGCTCGGCGGCGGTACGGTGGAGAGTCATCTCGACCATCGCATCGCGATGAGTTTCGCGGTGGCCGGACTGGTCGCCACCGAGCCGGTACGGATCCATGACTGCGGCCATGTCGCCACGTCGTTTCCCGGTTTCCTGGAGCTGGCCAACGGCTGTGGCTTCGCGCTGCGCGGTGCGGGCTGAACTGTCCGCGTCGTGCATGTATCGTTGCAGCAAGGCTTGTCTCCAGGTTGAAGATTGTCCTCATGTCCAATGTCGTGCCGCCATTCATCGTCGCCATTCCCGCCCGTTACGGCTCGACCCGCCTGCCGGCCAAGCCGCTGCGCGAGATCGACGGTGTGCCGATGGTGGTGCGGGTAGCGCAGCGCGCCTTGCAGGCCGGCGCCAGCCAGGTGGTGGTGGCGGTGGATGACCGGCGCATCGCCGACGCACTGGCCGGGCAGGATGGCGTGGACATCTGCATGACCCGCGGCGACCACGCCTCGGGCAGCGACCGCCTGGCCGAGTGCGCGCAGCACTACGGCTGGACCGACGACAGCATCGTGGTGAACCTGCAGGGCGATGAGCCGTTCGCGCCGGCCGCCGGCATTCGCGCGGTGGCCCAGGCGCTGGACGGCGACGACGCGCCAATGGCGACCCTGGCCACGCCGATCATCGACGTCGAGGAACTGTTCGACCCGAACGTGGTGAAGCTGGTGCGTGCCGCCAATGGCCGCGCCCTGTACTTCAGCCGGGCACCGTTGCCGTGGGCGCGCGACGCGTTTGCCGCCGATCGCAGTGCGCTGCCATCCGGCTCGCCGTTCCTGCGACACATTGGCATCTACGCCTACCGGGCCGGCTTTCTCGATCGCTACAGCCGCCTGCCGCGCACGCCGCTGGAGCAGACCGAGTCGCTGGAGCAACTGCGCGTTCTGGAGCACGGTCACGCGATCGCGGTGCGGCTGACTCCGGAGCCGTTCCCGCCCGGCATCGACACCGAAGCCGACCTGGAACGCGCCGAGCAGTGGTTGCGCACGCAGCACTGAGCCTCCCTGGGAGTCATCACCGCTAGAATGATTCCATGCAGTCCGCGCAACCGCCCCCCTTCGACGGCAAGGCCTTCGTCCGCACGCTGACCTCCTCGCCCGGTGTTTACCGCCATTTCGACGCGGCTGGCGAACTGCTTTACGTGGGCAAGGCCGGCAACCTCAGGAAGCGCGTCGGCAGCTATTTCCTGAAGCCGCGGATGGAGCCGCGCATCGCGGCGATGGTGGCGCAGATCGCCCGCGTCGAGATCACCGTGACGCGCACCGAAGGCGAGGCGCTGCTGCTGGAATCGCAGCTGATCAAGTCGCTGAAGCCGCGTTACAACATCCTGCTGCGCGACGACAAGAGCTACCCGTACATCTACCTGTCCAGCGGCGAAGACTATCCGCGGCTGGCCTTTCATCGCGGCGCGAAGAACCTGCCGGGGCGCTACTTCGGGCCGTATCCGAGCACCTACGCGGTGCGTGAAAGCCTCAGCCTGATGCAGAAGCTGTTCAAGGTTCGCCAGTGCGAGGACAGCTACTTCCGCAACCGCACGCGCCCCTGCCTGCAATACCAGATCGGCCGCTGCAGCGCGCCGTGCGTGGGGCTGATCAGCGTGGAGGATTACCGCAGCGACGTACGCCACGCCGAGATGTTCCTGGAGGGGCGCAGCAACGCCGTGATCGACGAACTGGCCGAGGCGATGGAGCAGGCAAGCAAGGCGTTGCAATTCGAACGCGCGGCGAAACTGCGCGACCAGGTGGCTGCCTTGCGCCAGCTGCAGGCGCAGCATCACGTGCAGGGCGCCAGTGCCGACATGGACGTGATCGCTTGCCGCATCGAAGCGGGCATGGCCTGCGTCAGCGTGCTGTTCTTCCGCAACGGCATCAGCCTGGGTACACGCGATTTCTTCCCGCGTCTGCCGCTGGATGCCGAGCCGGCCGACGTGCTGACGCAGTTCATCGCGCAGTACTACCTGGAGCGGCCGGTGCCACGCGAGCTGATCCTTGGCGAAGCACTGGCCGACCAGACCATCCTCGCCGAGATGCTTGGCCAGCACGCCGGCCATGCGGTGGAGTTGAAGTCCAGCGTGCGCGGCGAACGTGCGCAGTTCCTGCAGATGGCCGAGCGCAATGCGCAGGCCTCGCTGACCGCACGGCTGGCCAGCCGGCAGACCCTGGGCACGCGTTTCGACGACCTGCAGAAAGTGCTCGGACTGGCGGCGCCGCCGCGGCGCATCGAGTGCTTCGACATCAGCCACACGCTGGGCGAGCTGACCGTCGCTTCGTGTGTGGTGTTCGGCCCGGAGGGGCCGGAGAAATCGCATTACCGCCGCTTCAACATCACCGGGATCACCCCCGGTGACGACTACGCGGCGATGCACCAGGCACTGACCCGACGCTTCCGCAAGGTGGCCGAAGGCGAGGGCGCGCGCCCTGATGTGCTGCTGATCGACGGCGGCGGCGGGCAGGTGGCGCAGGCGCTGGAGGTGCTGAAGGAGCTCGGTATCGGCGGCATCGAAGTGGTGGGCGTGGCGAAGGGACCGGGCCGGCGCGCCGGCGAGGAAACGCTGGTGCTCGCCGATTCGGGCCGCGAATTGCATCCAGGGTCGTCATCGCCTGCGCTGCACCTGGTCGCGGCGGTACGCGACGAGGCGCATCGCTTCGCGATCAGCGGCCACCGCAAGCGGCGCGAGAAGGCGCGCGAACGCAGCGTGCTGGAGGACGTGCCGGGGATCGGTGCGCGCCGGCGTTCCGCCTTGCTGAAGGCGTTCGGCGGCATGCAGGGGCTGGAGCGCGCAGGCGTCGAGGAACTGATGCAGGTGAAGGGCATCGACCGCGGCCTGGCCGAGCGCATCTACGCCAGCCTGCATGGCTGAATACCACACACGCCTTCACTCGGCAGTGGCGCGCCGGCGTGCGAAACTGCAACAAATCATCGGGACGAATCATGCACATCAACCTGCCGACCTGGCTGACCCTCTTTCGCGTTGCCCTGTTGCCGGTCATGGTGGTGGTGTTCTACCTGCCGTTCCCGGGGCACAACATCACCGCGGCGATCGTGTTCGTGCTGGCCGCGGTCACCGACTGGCTCGACGGTTATCTCGCACGACGGATGAACCTCACTTCGGCGTTCGGCGCATTCCTCGATCCGGTCGCCGACAAGCTGATGGTGGCGGTGACCCTGTTCCTGCTGGTCGAGTCGCACCGCGGCGGCTGGCCGGGCATCCTGATGGCGGTGACCGCGGCGGTGATCGTGGGGCGCGAGATCAGCGTGTCGGCGCTGCGCGAATGGATGGCCGAAATCGGCATGCGCGCCACCGTCAAGGTCGCCTTCATCGGCAAGCTGAAGACGGTGATGCAGATGGTCGCGCTGGTGGTGCTTATCGTGCAGCACGAGAAGGCCGCCGAAGCGCTGCGGCTGTATCACATCGGCGAGGGCCTGCTGGTGGTCGCCGGCGTGCTGACGATCTGGTCGGGCCTGCATTACCTGCGGGCCGCCTGGCCGAGTCTCAGCGCCGACGGGGCGTCGGGCAAGGGCGATGGCTGAGCGCGGGAACCGCAACGCGGTGACGCGGGCTTGACGATCCGCATTCACGTATTAGAATGCGCGCCTCCGATGCGGGAATAGCTCAGTTGGTAGAGCACGACCTTGCCAAGGTCGGGGTCGCGAGTTCGAGTCTCGTTTCCCGCTCCAGTTGCACACAAAGCCCCGGCCCGCCCGGGGCTTTGTCGTATCGGCACCCAGGTCGCGTTACGTGAAGGAAGCCGGTGTCGAGGCTATTCACAAGCGACTTCGTTCTGCTATGATTCGCGGCTCCGATGCGGGAATAGCTCAGTTGGTAGAGCACGACCTTGCCAAGGTCGGGGTCGCGAGTTCGAGTCTCGTTTCCCGCTCCAGTTTGCAAGCAGAACCTCGGCTTACCGGGGTTTTGTTTTTTAGAGGCAACCTGCGATCATCAAGGTCGCGACGCATCACGCAATGGCCAGGTGGCAGAGTGGTCATGCAGCGGACTGCAAATCCGCGTACGCCGGTTCGATTCCGACCTTGGCCTCCATTGCGCAACCGGCTGCCAGGCAGCCGCAGGAAACCCGCTTTCGGCGGGTTTTTTTGTGCCGCAAGACTGGCGCCCCGAACAGCGGGCTTTCGCTTGTCCGCGCTTCGCGGACATGTGCCGGCCGGGACGGTTAGCCGCGGCTTCGGCAGCCATTTCGCACTTGTGGCAGGCATCGGGGCCGTCGATTGCGTCGCGGCACCGGTTTTTTTGCGGTTTTTGTCGTTCGACCCGTTGGCGGCATCGCGGAATTCCCCTACATTCAGCGTGCCGCGAGGCATACGAACCAACCACTACATATCCACGAGGGGAAACCCATGGCAAAGACGCAGAAAGCAGCTGCAAAGAGCAAGCCGGCATCCAAGGCCGCACCCGCCGCACCCAAGCCGATCAAGGAAGTCCTGAACAAGTCCAGCCTGGTGGCACACATCGCTGAAGCCAGCGGCGTGGTGGCCAAGGACGTGCGTGCCGTGCTGGCAGCGCTGGAAGGCGCGGTGGCCGGTTCGGTGCACAAGAAGGGCGCCGGCTCGTTCCAGCTGCCGGGCCTGCTGAAGATCACCGCGGTGAGCGTGCCGGCCAAGCCGAAGCGCAAGGGCATCAACCCGTTCACCAAGGAAGAGCAGTGGTTCGCGGCCAAGCCGGCGTCGACCAAGATCAAGATCCGCCCGCTGAAGAAGCTGAAGGACGCGGCGGCCTGATAGCGCCGGTCGATCGGCACGGTCTATCGAAGGTGCGGCGGCTCGTCCGCCGCACTTTTTTTGTGGGCGGCGCAATGCATGGGAGAGGTGGTGTGCCCGGACCCGGGATCGAACCGGGATACCCGTGAGGGTGAGGGATTTTAAGTCCCTTGCGTCTACCAGTTTCGCCATCCGGGCGCAGTGCCCGCAGGAGTGTGCGGGCGGGCGCATCGTAGCATGCGCCGCACTGCTGTCTGGTTCAGAACAGGCTCTTGAAAATGTGGATACCGGCGCTGTACTCGCCGATGATCGTGCCCACGCTGACCAGGAAGAAGTTGAGCAGGGTGCGCGCCACGCGGTTCTTCCACCAGCCGCTCCAGTGCACGATGTCGTCGCGCAGGGTGTCGAAGTCGACCACCCGCGGGCGCCGTGCCCAGGCCTCGGCCATCGCGCTGATGCCGCCGGCCGGGATGCCGGGGCGGAACGGCTTGATCGGTGCAGCGATGAAGGCAGCGGTGATGCTGAGCGGATGGGCGCCGGCTGCCAGCGCGCCGAGCGCGGCAAAGCCACCGGTGAACAGCACCCACGCCATCAGCGCCTGTGTGCCCAGCGACGCATTGCGGTGGAATGCCCAGGCGATCGCGGCGAACACCAGCAGCACCATGCCGGCCGCCACCCACTTCGGCCAGCGCGCCTTCGGTGGCGAGACGGCAAGTTCGGCGACCTTGGCGGCGGGATCGTCCTGCTGCTCGCGCAGCAAGGTGCACAGTCCCTTGAGGTGGCCGGCGCCGATCACCACCAGCACGCGGCGGCTTTCTGTCGTGGCCGAACGATCGGCTTCCTCGCGCAGGCGCGCAGCCATGAACGCGTCGCGCTCGCCGATCAGGCTGTCGTAGAGCGGCTTCGAGTCGCTGGCGAATTCGCTGAATGCGCTTTCCAGCAGGTCGCCCTGTTTCAATTTCTCGATTTCGCCCTGTTCGATGTCTTCGCGGTCGAACACGCTGGCCAGCAGGCCGCCGAGCAGGCCGAAGCGCTGCCAGAAGCCCACGCTGCGCCAGGCGCGCTTGAGCGTGGTGCCGACTTCGCGGTCGATCAGCCACAGCGGCAGGCTGCGCCGGTCGGCGCCATCCATCGCCGCCTTCATCTCGGCGCCGGGTTGGATGCCGGACTGGTCGGCCAGGCGTTTCTGGAAGGTGGACAGCACCAGGCTGGCGGCGACCATGCCGGCCTTGCCCTGGCGGATCACCTTGAACAGGTCCAGCTGCCTGAACGCCTCCGGGTCGCGCATGCTCTGCGCGCGGCTGTCGCACAGCTCCACCGCCACCGCGTCGAAGTGCTGGTGCTCAAGCAGGGCCTCGACCGCCTCCATGCTGCTGCGCGAGACGTGTGCCGTGCCCAGCACCACGTAGTCCACGCCGTCGCGCTGCACGCGCTCGATCGGCTGGCCCTGCAGGGCGGCGGGCAACGCGGTGACTTCGGTTTCGGGAACACTCATGCGGTCGACGGGCCGGTCGGAGGGAATCCAAGCATGGGGGCGACGGCCATGCGGAACAAGCGGTGGATCAGTGCGCGGGCCGGACTTCAGTCACGGAAGCGCTTGAGCAGGTCGGCATACGCGTCGATGCGCCGGTCGCGCAGGAACGGCCAGATCCGCCGTACGTGCTCGCTGCGCGCCAGGTCGATTTCGGCCAGCAACAGCTCACGTCCGTCCTTGCCAGCCTGCGCGATGAACTCACCCTGCGGCCCGGCGACGAAGCTGGAACCCCAGAATTGGATGCCGGCGCCCACGCCCGACGGGTCGGCTTCGAAGCCGGTGCGATTGCACGACAGCAACGGCAGGCCGTTGGCTATCGCGTGGCCACGCTGCACGGTGATCCATGCATCGCGCTGGCGATCCTTCTCGGCCGGCACGTCGTTCGGGTCCCAGCCGATGGCGGTGGGATAGAGCAGCAGTTCGGCGCCGGCCAGCGCCATCAGCCGCGCCGCTTCCGGATACCACTGGTCCCAGCACACCAGCACGCCAAGCCGGCCGACCGAAGTGTCGATCGGCTCGAAGCCGAGGTCGCCCGGGGTGAAGTAGAACTTTTCGTAGAACGCCGGATCATCCGGGATGTGCATCTTGCGGTAGACGCCGGCGATCGCCGCCGAGCGGTCGAACACCACCGCGGTGTTGTGATACAGGCCCGCGGCGCGGCGCTCGAACAGCGAGGCGACGACGACCAGCTTCAGCTCCTCCGCCAGCTTGCCGATGCGCGCGGTGCCCGGGCCGGGGATGCTCTCGGCCTGGTCGAAGATCTCCACCGACTCGTGCTGACAGAAGTACGGGCCGTTGTGCAGTTCCTGCAGCAGCACCAGCTCGGCGCCGGCGGCCGCGGCTTCGCGCAGGCCGGCGTCGATGGCGTCCAGATTGGCGTCGCGGCTGCCGCGGTCGGTTTCCTGCAGCAGCGCGACCTTGAGGGTCTTGCGGGTCATCGTGGGGTCCTCGGCACGGGCCAGACCACCAAGTCTAGCCGATGCGGCTCAGGCGATCCCGGCGGGCAGCTGCATGGTGATGCAGTGCAGGCTGCCGTTCTGCCAGATCAACGGGCGGCACGGCACCTGTACCACCTCGCGACCCGGATGCGCGCTGCCGATGATGCGCGCGGCCTCGGCATCGGCCGGATCGCCATAGGCCGGCACCAGCACGGCGCCATTGATGACCAGGTAGTTTGCGTAGGACGCGGCGAGCCGGCGGCCTTCGTCGATGATCGGCTGCGCCCATGGCAACGGGTGCAACGAGTACGGGCGGCCGTCGATGGTACGCAGCGCAGCCAATTCCTTGCCCATGCGCCACAGTTCGTCATGGTGGTGGTCGGCGGCGTCGTCGCAGGCCTGGTACACGATGCGTTCGCCCGGAGCGAAGCGGGCGAGGGTGTCGATGTGCGCATCGGTGTCGTCGCCTTCGAGGTAGCCGTGGTCCAGCCACAACACGCGCTTGGCGTGCAGGCCCTCGCGCAGGATCGCGCTCATCTCCTCGCGCGACTGCTCGGGGTGCCGCTGCACCAGGCAGCGCCAGGTGGTCAGGATCGTCCCCGTGCCGTCGCTCTCGATGCCGCCGCCTTCCAGCGCCCAGTCGATGCGCTTGTGCGCGGCCTGGCCGAACACATCGGCCTGTACCAGGCCGGCGATGAGAGCGTCGTCCTGCTCGGCGCCGAACTTGCCGCCCCAGCCGGTGAAGCGGAAGTCGGTGAGTTGGAAATATCGTCGAGTATCGGCGGGGTCGCCGCTCGTCAGGGTGATCGGGCCGGAGTCGCGCAGCCAGGTGTCGTCGTACGGCAGTTCGACGAAACGGATCTTCGCCACATCCGCGCCGGCATCACGCAGTTGCGACTGCACGTGAGTGTTCAACGCGGCATCGGCAACCACGATGATCAATCGCTGGAACCGCGTAACCGCCGCAGCCAGCGCCACGTAGGTGGTTTCCACCGCGGCCAGCCGCTCGGCCCAGTCCGTGCCGGCATGCGGCCAGGCGATCAACACCGCGGCCTGCGGTTCCCATTCTGCCGGCAGGCGCAGGGAGTGGTCGGTCATGCTGGGGCGCCTCGTATGGGGAAGGGGCCGCGCATTGTACGACGCGGGAACCGCGCGCACGAAAGGCGCGGCCCGTGGCATCGCGGGCCGCGTCATTCGGAATCAGTTCAGTTGACGTTCGCCGGATTGGTGTTGTTGCCGGCCGGCGTGTTGAGCACCGAGTGGATCACATGGCTGTGCTCGAAGTAGACGATGAAGTTCGAGTATTCCCAGCGGTTGATCTGCGGGTGCTTCTTGCTGTCGCCGCCGCGCGGCGACAGCTTGCGCTGCGGCGCGCCCCAGGTCTTCTCGACCTGGGCCATGCTCAGTCCGCGACGGGGCAGGTTCATGTCCTTTTCCTGCTGCACGCGATGGATCAGCAGGCTGTCGCCGTGTTCGCGCGACTGGGCCGCGCTGGCCGGCTGCGATACGGCCAAGCCGGCGGCAGCGGCCAGCATGATGACGATCGGCAAACTGCTCGTGAACTTGACCATGGCTCCCCTCTCCATACAAGGCTGTATGCGGCGTCGTTGTAGCAGAACCGCAAGTGCTGCGCCATGCCGATGGCCACCGATTGCGATGGGTTCGGCATTCGTCTCTGCACGGCAGCACCAGCCGGTTCGTCGAGAATAGCGCCATCGCCGCTATCATGGGCGGCTGCGGGCGACGGCCCGCCCGCTTCCGATCCAGGTTTTCCATGATTTCCTTCCGACATTTCGCCTTGCGCCGCGGCAGCCGACTGCTGCTCTCCGACATCGACCTGGTGATCCAGGGCGGCTGGCGCCTCGGCGTGATCGGCCGCAACGGCTGCGGCAAATCCAGCTTGTTCGCCGCGTTGCAGGGCAGCCTGGAGGGCGATGCCGGCGAGCTGGAAATGTCGGGCAAGCTGCGGTTGGCTTCGGTGGCGCAGGAAACCCCGGCGCTGCCGGACGCAGCGATCGACTATGTATTGGGCGGCGACGAGGAACTGGCCGCCGCGATCCGCGACGAGGCCGAGGCCGGCGAGCGCGGCGACATGGAGGCGATGGCGAAGGCGCATCATCGTATCGAGGAACTGAACGGCTACGACGGTCGCGCGCGTGCCGGCCGCCTGCTGCACGGCCTGGGTTTCCCGCCGGAAACGCACGAGCGCGCGGTGCAGGAGTTTTCCGGCGGCTGGCGCGGCCGACTGAACCTGGCGCGCGCGCTGATGTGTCCGTCCGACCTGTTGCTGCTCGACGAGCCCACCAACCACCTCGACCTCGACGCCGTGCTGTGGCTGGAGGAATGGCTGCGCCGCTACCAGGGCACCTTGCTGATCATCTCGCACGACCGCGAATTCCTCGACGGCGTGATCACCCACACGCTGCACCTCAACGACGGCAAGGCCCGGCTCTACACCGGCAACTACAGCGCGTTCGAGCGCCTGCGTGCCGAGCAATTGCGCCAGCAACAGATCTCGCACGAGCGCGAGCAGGCCGAGCGCGCGCATCTGCAGTCCTTCATCGATCGCTTCAAGGCCAAGGCCAGCAAGGCCAAGCAGGCGCAGTCGCGGATGAAACGGCTGGAGAAGCTGTCCGGCACGGAAGCGGTGCGCGCCGAACGGCCCTTCAGCTTCCAGTTTCCGGCGCCGGGGCGGCTGCCCGATTCGATGCTGCAGTTGGAGGACATCACTGCCGGCTACGAATTGCTCCCTCTCCCCACCGGGGAGAGGGTTGGGGTGAGGGGACACGGCCCAGGTGGGGCGGAGCATGCATCGATAGATTTCGGTGCAAGCCCCAGCCCCTCACCTCATTCCTCTCCCCGCAGGGGAGAGGAGGTCAACGTCGTCCTGTCGGACGTGCGTTTTTCCATCGAAGCCGGTGAGCGGATCGGCCTGCTCGGCCCGAACGGCGCCGGCAAGTCCACCCTGGTGAAAACCCTGGTCGGCGAACTTCAGCCGTTCGGCGGCGAGCGCAAGGTGCACAAGGACCTGAAGATCGGCTACTTCGCCCAGCACACGGTGGAAAGCCTGCGCGACGGCGCCAGCCCGCTCGATCACCTGCTGGACAAGGCGCCGGGCGTGGCCACTCAGGTGATGCGCGATTTCCTCGGCACCTGGAATTTCGCCGGCGACCGCGCGTTCGAGTCGGTCGATGGTTTTTCCGGCGGCGAACGCGCGCGTCTGGCGCTGGCGCTGATCGCCTGGGACAAGCCGAACTTGCTGCTGCTCGACGAGCCGACCAATCACCTCGACCTCGACATGCGCGAGGCGCTGGCCGATGCGCTGGCCGATTTCGATGGCGCGCTGGTGCTGGTCTCGCACGATCGCCACCTGCTCGGCATGGTCTGCGACAGCTTCTGGCGCGTCGCCGACGGTGAGGTAGCGCCGTTCGACGGCGACCTGGACGACTATGCACGCTGGCTGAAGACGCGTACCGCCGCAGCGAAGAAGAACACGAAAAAAATTGAAGAGTGCGGGCAAGGAAGCCCGCTTCCTGATTCTCGCGCGCAGGACGCGCGCACGAGTACGGCCCGCCGCCAAGCCGCTGCCCAGCGCGAGGACGAGAAGGCCGCGCGCCAGCGAGTGAAGAAGATCGAGACGCGCACCGCCACCATCGACACCGAATTGGCAACGCTGGAAACGCAGCTGGCCGATCCGGCCACCTACAGCGGCCCGACCAGCGAGATGATGCGGCTGGGCCAGCGCCAGACCGAACTGCGCCGCGAGAAGGAAACGCTGGAAACCGAGTGGCTGACACTGGTCGAGCAACTGGAAGCCTAGACATGCCGACGCCGGAGCAATCGCTGCAACTATGGCTGCCCGCGCTGGCGCATGTCGAACCGGCCCATCCGCTGCGCGAATGGCTGCCGCGTGCCGATCGCTTGCCGAATGGCGGCGTCGGCTACCTTGGTGGTCTGGGCGGCCACTTCCCCGGCGTCGACGCGTGCGTGCCCGCCGCCGCGATCACCCGCCAGTTCCTCAGCGACGATGCGGGTGACGACACCTGGCTGTCGGCCGACCCGGCCTGGGTGCAGCCGGACATGAACGGCGTGCGCCTGCTCGCCTGTGGCCGGATGGGCCTGGGCATGGACGAGGCGCAGGCGCTGGCCGAACCGCTGCGGCCGGTGTTCGAGGAAGCGGGCATGCGACTGGACATTTCCACGCCGGATCACTGGCACCTGCGCCTGCCATCCGATATGCCGCTGCCAGGTTTCGCCGCGCCCGAGCAGGCGCTGGGCGAAGACCTGGCGCAACACCTGCCGCAGGGGGCGCAGGGGCGACGCTGGCGCGTGCTGCTCAACGACATCCAGGTACTGCTGCACCAGCATCCGCAGAACGCCCGGCGGCAGGCGCGCGGACAGTCGCCGGTCAACAGCCTGTGGCTGTGGGGCGGCGGACGCCTGCCGCCGCCAGCAACCAGCGAGTTGGCGGGCGTGGTCAGCGATGACCTGCTGTTGCGCGCACTGGCTGCACGTGCCGGCATCGCTCAACAGCTGCGCACGATCGAGGCCATCGCCGCCAGCGAGACTGGTTGGCTGATCGACCTGCAGGACCTGCCGGCGGGCGAACTGGCCTCGCGTTGGTGGTCGGCGCTGCAGCCGCTGCTCGAACGCCGCACCGTCGTGCTGCATTTCGCCAGCGGCGAACGCTGGCGGCACAAGCCTCGCCACCGCTGGCGCTTCTGGCGCGGGGCGGGGCGTTGAGCGTGTTGCAGCTGCGCCGGCGCGAAAGCAGGGGAGTGCCGCACGGCTGGCCGGACTCGGTGCACCCGGTGCTGCAGCGGATCTACGCCGCACGGGGCGTGCTGGAACCCGGCCAGGTCGAACACCGTTTGGCGCGCATGCTGTCGCCGCAGTTGCTCGGCGGCATGGCGCAGGCGGTCGACCTGCTGATCGAAGCAATCCGCGGCGACTGGTCCATCCTGGTCGCCGGCGACTACGACTGCGACGGCGCCACCGGTACCGCCGTGGCCGTGCGCGGCCTGCGCCTGCTTGGTGCGCGGCGGGTGGATTACGCCATCCCCAACCGCTTCGTGCACGGTTACGGCCTGAGCGCGGCGTTCGTGGCCTCGATGCAGCCGGCGCCGCAGCTGATCGTCACCGTCGACAATGGCGTGGCCAGCGTGGCCGGCGTGGCTGCGGCAAAGGCGCGCGGCATCAAGGTCATCGTCACCGATCACCACCTGCCCGGCGAGCAATTGCCGGCTTGCGACGCGATGGTCAATCCGAATCTCGCCGGCGACCCGTTCCCCAGCAAGATGCTGGCGGGCGTAGGAGTGATGTTTTACCTGCTGCTGGCCCTGCGTGCGAAGTTGCACGAGCAGGGTGCATTCGACGCGGCAAAACCTGATCTGTCGCCGCTGCTCGATCTGGTCGCGCTGGGCACGGTGGCCGACCTGGTGCCGCTGGATTTCAACAACCGCGTGCTGGTCGAGGCCGGCCTGCAGCGCATGCGCAGCGGTCGCGCCTGTGCCGGCATCGCCGCGCTGGTCGAAGCCGCCAGGCGCAGCGTAGCCACGCTATGCGCCAGCGACCTCGGTTTTTCCATCGGGCCGCGCCTGAATGCCGCCGGGCGGCTGGAAGACATGCGCCTGGGCGTGGAGTGCCTGCTTGCCGACGACGCAGTGCAGGCGCGCCACCTTGCCGGGCAGCTCGATGCGATCAACCGCGAGCGGCGCGACCTGCAAGCCTCGATGGTGGCCGAGGCCGAGGCGATGGTCGCCGGCCTGGGCCATGTCGATGCGGTGGGCGTGGCGCTGTACGAGCCGTCGTGGCACGCCGGCGTGGTCGGCCTGGTGGCTTCGAAATTGAAGGAGCGGCTGCATCGCCCGGTGATCGCGTTCGCCCCCGCCAGCGAGGACGACGCCGGGCATTTGCGTGGCTCGGCGCGTTCGATTCCCGGCTTCCACATCCGCGATGCGCTGGCCGCGATCGACGTGCGCCAACCCGGCCTGATCGAACGCTTTGGCGGCCACGCGATGGCTGCGGGTCTGAGCCTGAAGGCCGGCGACTATCCGCGTTTCGCCGCCGCCTTCGACGCGATCGCGCGCGAGCTGATCGAACCCGAACGCCTGCAGGCGGTGCTCTACACCGACGGCGAGTTGCCGCCCGGCGCCGCCACGCTGGTATTGGCCAGACAACTGCGGGAGGCCGGGCCATGGGGGCAGGCCTTCCCCGAGCCGCTGTTCGACAATTTGTTCGAGTGCGCCGGCTGGAAGGTGATGGGCGAGCGCCACCTGCGCCTGCAACTGCGCGACCCACGTGACGGCGCGTTGCACGATGCGGTGATGTTCAACGCGTACCACGACCAGCCGCCGCCGTCGCGGTTTTGCGCAGCTTACGAGCTGACCATCAACGACTGGCAGGGACGCGAGACGCCACGCCTGCTGCTGCGGCATATCGAACCGGCTTGATTCCACTTGCGTGTTTTTCACGCGGCCTGATCCAGACTGGCGTCCACCTCGCTCATGGAGAACGCCGGTGATCGCACTGATCGAAGGACTGCCGCCCGGTACGCTGGGTTTCCGTGCCCACGGCCACGTGACGGCGGAAGATTACGAGAAAATCATCGTGCCGGATGTCGAGGCGGCGTTCGCACTGAACCGCAAGTTGCGCCTGTTGTACGTCACCGCCGACGACTTCACCGGCTTCGACCCTGGCGCGATGTGGGACGACGCCAAGCTGGGCATGCGTCATTTCAGTGGTTGGGACCGCGTCGCGCTGGTCACCGACGTGCTCTGGCTGCGCGGCACGGCGACCGCCTTCAGCTTCGTCATCCCGGCCCAGTTCCGCCTGTTCCATGGCGCGGAAATCGAGGAAGCCACCCGCTGGATCACAGCTCCGGGCGACAGCTGATGCATCCGGCGGGGTGTTCGCGGCACTTGCCAAAGCCCGGTCGATCTGTTCAAGTTGGCCCATGCACCCCGTCGCCGCCAGCCGTCTGAACGCCACCGCGCCTTTCGCGCGGGGGTTCGTGCTGGCCGGCAACAACAATAATCGCGCGAACAATAACGCCAACCGTTGGCGGGTCCGCGCGTAGCTGCAAGTTTCCATTGAATACGCGAAAGAGGCCCGCCCAGTGCGGGCCTCTTTCGTTATGTGTGCGCGAATCCGTTCGCGCAAGGCAAACCGGCCATTCATGGCCGGACTTTTCAACAAAGCCGGTAACAACCAAGGGGCAGCCACCATGTGTTCGATTTTCGGAATGTTCGACTTGCAGCCGGGTGACGACTTGGCGGCGCTGCGACGCCAAGCTTTGGAATTGTCGCGGCGCCAGCGTCATCGCGGGCCGGACTGGAGCGGGGTGTTCGTCGATGCCGGGGTGATCCTGGTACACGAGCGCCTGGCGATTGTCGACCCGGCCTCGGGCGCGCAGCCGCTGCGGTCGCGCGACGGCGCGCTGGCGCTGGCGGTGAACGGCGAAATCTACAATCACCGCGAACTGCGCACCGCCAGCGCGTATGACTTCACCACCGGCTCGGACTGCGAGGTGATCAACGCGCTGTACCGCGAGCAGGGCAGCGACTTCGTGGGCAAGCTCAATGGCATCTTCGCGTTTGCGCTGTGGGACGGCGCAGCGCAACGCTACCTGATCGCGCGCGACCCGATCGGCGTCTGCCCGCTGTACTGGGGCCACGATGCGCAAGGCCGCCTGTGCGTGGCCTCGGAGATGAAGGCGCTGGTCGGCGTCTGCGCCGACGTGGCGTCGTTCCCGCCTGGCCATGTCTACGACAGCGCCAGCGGCGAGCTGCAGCGCTATTACATGAAGCCGTGGCGCGACTATGCCGTCACGCGTGGCCACGATGTCGCCGCATCAGCGTTGCGCAAGGCATTCGAACAGGCCGTGCATCGCCAGCTGATGACCGACGTGCCCTACGGCGTGCTGCTGTCCGGCGGTCTGGACTCCTCGCTGGTCGCGGCCTGCGCTGCGCAGTTTGCGCGCGAGCGGGTCGAGGACGACGACCGCAGCGAAGCCTGGTGGCCGCGGCTGCATTCGTTCGCGATCGGGCTGGACGGCTCGCCCGACCTGGCCGCCGCGCAGGTGGCCGCCGACGCGCTGGGCACCGTGCATCACGGCTTCGTCTACACGTTCTGGGAAGGGCTGGACGCGCTGCCGGAGGTGATCCGCCACATCGAGACCTACGACGTCACCACCATCCGCGCCGCCACGCCGATGTACCTGCTGGCGCGGCGGATCAAGGCGATGGGGGTGAAGATGGTGTTGTCGGGCGAGGGCTCGGACGAGATCTTCGGTGGCTACCTGTACTTCCACAAGGCGCCATCGGCCGAGGCGTTCCACGAGGAGACCGTGCGCAAGCTCGATGCGCTGCACAGCTACGACTGCCTGCGCGCGAACAAGGCGATGATGGCGTGGGGCGTGGAGGCTCGCGTGCCGTTCCTCGATCTCGAATTCATCGACGTGGCGATGGGGCTGGATGCCGCGCACAAGATGGCCGGCGGCGGCAGGATCGAGAAGCGCGTATTGCGCGAAGCCTTCGCGGGCGCGTTGCCGGATACGATCCTGTGGCGGCAGAAGGAGCAGTTCAGTGATGGCGTGGGCTATGGCTGGATCGACGGGCTCAAGGCGCACGCGGAGCAGGCGGTCAGCGACCGCGAGTTCGCCGCCGCGGCGGCGCGCTACCCGTTCAACACGCCAGCGACCAAGGAGGCGTACTTCTACCGCCGCATCTTCGAGCAGCACTTCCCCGGTGAAGCCTGTGCGGCAACCGTGCCCGGCGGCAAGTCGATCGCCTGCTCGTCGCCGGCGGCGCTGGCGTGGGATCCGGCGTTCGCCAATGCGGCCGATCCGTCGGGGCGGGCGGTCAAGGGGGTGCATCAGCAGGCGCTGGCCTGAATGATCGTGCTGCCGGCCGTCGGGCGGGGCTCCGCCGCCCCCGCGACGGTGCGTCCGCGCGGGGGCGTCTGTTATCCTAGACAGCTTGCATCCAACCCCGACACCGACATGATCGAGACCAATCCCATCCATGCGCAGATCGCCGACCTTCGCGGCCGCGTCGAGTCGCTTAGGGGGTATCTTTGACTACGCTACGAAAAGCGAACGTCTGGAAGAAGTAACCCGTGAGCTGGAGAGCCCCACCGTGTGGGACGATCCGGCCAACGCCCAGGAACTGGGCCGCGAGCGCGCCCGCCTGCATACCATCGTCCACGGCATCGACACGCTGACCGCCGGCCTCGCCGACGCCGACGAGCTGCTGGAGATGGCCATCGCCGACAGCGACGACGACACTGCACAATCGGTGATCGGGGACCTGGTCAGGCTCGAAGCACAGGTCGACAAGCTGGAGTTCCAGCGCATGTTCTCCGGCAAGCTGGATTCGGCCAACGCCTTCGTCGACATCCAGGCCGGCGCCGGCGGCACCGAGGCGCAGGACTGGGCCGAGATGCTGCTGCGCATGTACCTGCGCTGGGCCGAGTCGCGCGGCTGGAAGACCGAGCTGCTGGAAGTCTCCGGCGGCGAAGTGGCGGGCATCAAGTCGGCCACTTTCCGCGTCGAGGGCGACTACGCCTACGGCTGGCTGAAGACCGAGATCGGCGTGCACCGGCTGGTGCGCAAGAGTCCGTTCGATTCGGACAACCGTCGTCATACCAGCTTTACCTCGGTCTTCGTCTCGCCCGAGGTGGACGACGAGATCGACATCGAGATCAATCCGGCGGACCTGAAGACCGATGTCTACCGCTCCTCTGGCGCCGGCGGCCAGCACGTCAACAAGACCGAATCGGCGGTGCGCATCACCCACGTGCCGACCGGCGTAGTGGTGGCCTGCCAGGTCGAACGCAGCCAGCACGCCAACCGCGACCGCGCCATGAAGATGCTGGCGGCGAAGCTGTACGAGCTGGAGATGCAGAAGCGCAATGCCGAGAAGGATGCGCTGGAAGCGACCAAGTCCGACATCGGCTGGGGCAGCCAGATCCGCAACTACGTGCTCGACCAGAGCCGCATCAAGGACCTGCGCACCGGCGTGGAACGCTCCGACACGCAGAAGGTGCTGGACGGCGATCTCGACGAGTTCATCGAGGCCAGCCTGAAGTCCGGCCTGGACGCCGGTGCCAAACGTATCGATGCTTGAGTTCCGATCACTGACGAGGTGACCCGCATGAACGGCAAGAAGATCTGCACCCTCCTGTTCGCCTGCGCCGCGCTGGTGGCGTTCGGCGTGGCCGCGCAGTCGCAGGAAAACGGCGGCATCAAGCAGGATGCGAAGGCTGTCGGCCATGGCGTTGCCGACGGCGCCCGCGACGTGGGCCATGCCACCAAGCACGTGGCCAAGAAGATCGGCCACGGCGCCAAGGAGGCAGGTACCGGCATTGGCCACGGCGCGAAGAAGGCGGGTATCGCCGTCGGCCACGGCGCCAGGGACGCCGGCATCGCCATCGGCCACGGCGCGAAGGAAGGCTGGGAAGCCACCAAGAACGCCACCAGGAAAGTATTCGACAAGGGCGATTGACCGTCCCGACATCCCTCCACCACGACACATGTGCCGGCCGGCGTGCGCGCGCCGGCCACCACGGAAGCCCCATGAGCGAAGCCACCGATACCCTGCCTGCCGTCGACGAGAACAAGCTGATCGCCGAGCGCCGCGAGAAACTCGCGGCGCTGCGGGAGCAGGGCATCGCCTTCCCCAACGACTTCAAGGTGGACAGCTTCGTCGGCGACCTGCAGAGCGAGTACGCCGACAAGGACAAGTACACCGCCGAAGTCGTCGAGGCGGTGCGGCGCCGGGTGAAAGTGGCCGGCCGCATCGTGCTGAAGCGCGTGCAGGGCAAGGTCAGCTTCGCGCAACTGCAGGACATGACCGGGCGCATCCAGCTGTTTATCCACCAGGGCACGCTGGGCGAGGCCGCCTACGAGGCGTTCAAGGGCTGGGACATGGGCGACATCGTGGGCGCCGAGGGCGTGCTGATGCGCACCAAGACCGGCGAGTTGTCGGTGAGGGTGGACGTGTTGCGCCTGCTGACCAAGAGCCTGCGTCCGCTGCCCGACAAGCACCACGGCATGGCTGACGTGGAGCAGCGCTACCGCCAGCGTTACGTCGACCTGATCGTCACCGAGGAAGCGCGGCGCACCTTCATGCTGCGCTCGCGGATCATCGGCTACATGCGGCAGTGGCTGGAGGCGCCCTCGCGCCGCTTCATGGAAGTGGAGACGCCGATGATGCACGTCATTCCCGGCGGCGCCACGGCCAAGCCGTTCACCACCCACCACAACGCGCTGGATATCGACCTGTACCTGCGCGTGGCGCCGGAGCTGTATCTGAAGCGGCTGGTGGTCGGCGGCTTCGACCGCGTGTACGAGATCAACCGCAACTTCCGCAATGAGGGCGTGTCCACCCGGCACAACCCCGAGTTCACCATGCTGGAGCTGTATCAGGCCTACGCCACCTACAACGAGATCATGGATCTCACCGAGTCGGTGATCCGCGACACCGCGCAGCACGTGCTGGGCATCACGCAACTGGAGTGGGACGGCGCGCTGATCGACGTCGGCCCCGCCTTCCGCCGCTGGACGATGGAAGACGCGGTGCTGGAGCACAACCCGGAAATCAGGCGCGAAGAACTGCGCGATCGCGCGGCGATGGCCGCGCACGCCGGGCGTCTCGGTATCCACGTCAAGGATGGCTACGGCTGGGGCAAGCTGCTCTTGGAGATCTTCGAGAAGACGGTAGAGCACACCCTGATCCAGCCCACCTTCATCATCCAGCATCCGGTCGAAGTCTCGCCGCTGGCGCGCGAGAACGACACCGACAAGGGCATCACCGACCGCTTCGAGTTGTTCGTGGGCGGCAAGGAGATCGCGAATGGCTTTTCCGAATTGAACGACCCGGAAGACCAGGCCGCGCGCTTCAAGGCCCAGGTGGAAGCCAAGGACGCCGGCGACGACGAGGCCATGCACTTCGATGCCGACTACATCCGTGCGCTGGAAGTGGGCCTGCCGCCCACTGGCGGCCTTGGCATCGGCATCGACCGGCTGGTGATGCTGCTGACCGGCTCCGCCTCGATCCGCGACGTGCTGCTGTTCCCCTACATGCGCCCGGAGGCCTGAACCATGTGGTACGCGATCATCGGCACCGACCACGCAAACTCGCTGGGAGCGCGCAAGTCCGCGCGGCCGGCGCACCTGGCCCGCCTGCAGCAGTTGCAGGATGAAGGCCGCATGCTGCTGGCCGGGCCATTCCCGGCGATCGACGGGGAAGATCCGGGTCCGGCCGGCTTCAGCGGCAGCCTGATCGTGGCCGAATTTCCCTCGCTGGCCGAGGCGGAAAGCTGGGCGAAGGCCGACCCGTATGTCGCCGCCGGCGTCTACCGCGAAACCACGGTCAAGCCGTTCCGCAAAGTGCTGCCGTGAACACGGGACAGCCCGTCATTACCCAGATCCGCGAGCGCCTGCAGGCCGCCTTCGCCCCGACCGAACTGGACGTGCTGGACGAAGGCCACAAGCACGCCGGCCACGCGGGGGAGGGCAAGGGTCACTTCCACGTGCGCATCGTCAGTGCCGCTTTTGCCGGCCAGTTGCCGATCAAACGCCATCGGATGATCTATGCGGCGCTGGATGGGCTGATGGATCGTGGCATCCATGCTTTGTCGATTGATGCAAAAGACAAATAATAACAGTTATATATCTACCATTATTGAAGTACTACATCATGTCGACGCGCATTGCAGCTCCGCCCCGCGTTTGGCACAGTGACCTGTCGCCCGGCTCCGTGGGCGTTATCCGATGACCCATTGATGACCGCATGCGCCTGACCACGATCAAACTCGCCGGTTTCAAGTCCTTCGTGGACCCGACCACCCTGCATCTGCCGAGCAACATGATCGGCGTCGTCGGCCCGAACGGTTGCGGCAAATCCAACATCATCGATGCGATCCGCTGGGTGATGGGCGAAAGCGCGGCCAGCCGTCTGCGCGGCGATTCGCTGACCGACGTGATCTTCTCCGGTTCCAACACGCGCAAGCCGGTGGGGCAGGCCACGGTCGAACTGATCTTCGACAACGCCGACGGCTCCATCCAGGGCGAGTACGGCCAGTACGCCGAGATCTCGGTGAAACGCCAGGTCACCCGCGACGGCCAGTCCGCCTATTTCCTCAACGGCGCGCGCTGTCGCCGGCGCGACATCACCGACCTGTTTCTCGGCACCGGCCTCGGGCCGCGCAGCTACTCGATCATCGAACAGGGCATGATCAGCCAGATCATCGAGGCGCACCCGGAAGAACTGCGCACGCACCTGGAGGAAGCCGCCGGCATCTCCAAGTACAAGGAGCGCCGCAAGGAAACCGAGAGCCGCATCAAGGCCACCCGCGAGAACCTCGACCGCGTGCGCGACGTGCGCGACGAGGTGGACAAGCAGCTCGAACACCTGCACCGCCAGGCCCGCGCGGCCGAGCGCTGGAAGGCACTGAAGGAAGAACAGACGCGCAAGGAGGCGGAACTGCGTGCGCTGGAATACCGCGGCCTGAAGCTCCAGCATGACGGCGAAGGCGAAGTGCTCTCCGCCGCCGAGATCGAGATCGAGAAGCAGCTGGCCGGCCAGCGCCAGATCGAGGCGCAGCTGGAGAGCATGCGCGAGCGACACACCGACGCCAGCGAGCACCTGAACGCGGTGCAGGCCGAGGTATACAAGGTCGGCGCCGAGATCGCCCGGGTCGAGCAGCAGGTCCGCTACAACAAGGAGACCGCCGAGCGCCTGCAGCGCGCGCATGGCGACGCCGAGCGCGAGCATGCCGAGCTGGCCGCGCACATCGCTGCCGACCGCGAGCAGGGCGAGGCGCTGCGCCTGGCGCTGGCCGAGGGCGAGCCGAAACTCGAGGCCTTGCAGCAGCTGCAGGACGACACCGCCGAAGCCCAGCGCAGCACCGAGGCGAAACTGGCCGACTGGCAGCAGCGCTGGGACAGCCACACCCGCAATGCGGGCGAATCCAACCGCGCGGCCGAGGTGGAACGTACCAAGCTCAATTATCTCGACCGCCAGGCGGTCGATCTGTCGCGCCGGCGCGAGGCGCTGGAAGCCGAGCAGAAGGCCACCGACGTGGCTGCGCTCGATGCGGCCGGTCAGCGGTTGGTCGACGAGCACGAGGCCCAGCGCGAGCGTGTGGAAACCCTGGGCAGTCTGCTCGACCAGCACAAGTCCGGCCACGAGAGGGTGCTGGAGGAAGAACGCCAGGTGCAGTCGGCACTGAACGAGGCACGCCAGCAGTTGCAAGCGGCGCGCGGCCGGCACGCCTCGCTGGAAGCACTGCAGCATGCTGCACTGGGTCAGGAAGAAGGCGCCGCCAGCGGCTGGTTGGCGCGGCTCGGGCTGGATCGCTCGCGTCGCCTGGGCGAATCGCTGCAGGTCGAGGCGGGTTGGGAAACTGCGGTGGAAACCGCGCTGAGCGGCTTCCTCGACAGCGTGCTGGTGGACGGTTCACACGCGCTGGCCGCCGAATTCGAAGCGCTGGAGAACGCCGACGTGGCGCTGCTCGACGCCGCCGACGGCGGCGCCAACACTGCCGGCACGCTGGCCGCCCACGTGCGCGGTCCCGCTGCGGCGCTGGCGATCCTCGGCCATGTGCTTACCGCCGAGTCACTGGATGAAGCGCATCAGCGCGTAGCTGCGTTGTCCGCGCTGGCGCCGTACCAGTCGGTGATTACCCGCAGCGGCGAATGGCTGGGCCCGGGCTGGGCGCGTGTGCGTCGCGCACAGGGCAGCCAGGTCGGCGTGCTGGCGCGCGAGCGCGAGTTGCGCCTGTTGGTCGAACAGGTCGCCACGCTGGAAACACAGTTGGAGGAGTCCGGTGACCGGCTCGACGCGCTGCGCGCCAGCAAGTTCGAGGCCGAGCGCGCACGCGACGATGCGCAGCGCGAGCTTTACAACGCCCACCGCCGCCAGTCCGAGCTGGCCGGCCAGCTGCAGAGCCATCGAGGCAAGCTGGAAACCGCCCGCGCCCGCGCCGAGAAGGTCAGCGGCGAACTGGATGATCTGGCAACCCAGCTCGACGAGCTGCAGAGCCAGACCCGCGAGGCCCGCGCACGGCTGGATGAATCGGTCGGCCTGATGGGCGACCTGGAGGACCAGCGCCGCGAGTTGGAGAACGAGCGCCGCGCGCTGCTCGAAGCGCGCGAGGAAGCACGCATGAACGCGCGCGAGGCCGCCGAGCAGTCGCACGCGCTGGCGCTGGCGCTGGAATCGAAACGCTCATCGCTGAACTCGCTGGAACAGTCGTTGGGCCGCATGGAGACCCAGTTGCGCCAGATCGAGGCGCGCCGCAACGAGATCACCGAACAGCTCGCCGCCGGTTCCGATCCGATCGCCGAACTCGAGGCGGAGCGGCAGGCCTACCTGGACCAGCGCCTGCTGGTCGACAAGCAACTGGTCGAGGCGCGCCGTGCGCTGGAAGACTGCGACGTCGAATTCCGCAAGCTCGAACAGCAGCGGCACCTGGCGGAGCAGGGTCTGGCCAGCTTGCGCGAGGGCCTGTCCGAGAAGCGTCTCGCCGCGCAGGCGCTGCAATTGCGCGCCGAGCAATTGGCCGAGGCGATCAGCGCGTCCGGCCTGGAGCTGGAAACCCTGCTGGCCGAACTGGCCGAGGACATCGACGCCGGCCAGTGGCGCACCCAGCTCACCGACCTCGGCCAGAAGATCGCCCGGCTGGAGCCGGTGAACTTGGCCGCGATCCAGGAACATGCCGAGCAGAGCGAGCGCAAGACTTACCTGGACAACCAGCTGGCCGACCTCACCAACGCGATGGAAACACTGGAGGGCGCGATCAAGAAGATCGATCGCGAGACTCGCCAGCGCTTCAAGGAAACTTTCGACAAGGTCAACGCCGGCGTGCAGGAGTTGTTCCCGCGCCTGTTCGGCGGCGGCCATGCCTACCTGGAGCTGACCGGCGACGACCTGCTCAACACCGGCGTGTCGATCATGGCGCGGCCACCGGGCAAGCGCGTGTCCAATATCACACTGCTGTCCGGTGGCGAGAAGGCGCTTACTGCGGTGTCGTTGGTGTTCGCCATCTTCAGCCTCAACCCCGCGCCGTTCTGCCTGCTCGACGAGGTGGACGCGCCGCTGGACGAGGCCAACGTGGGGCGCTTCTCCAACATGGTGCGCGAGATGAGCGAGAAGGTGCAGTTCATCTTCATCAGCCACAACAAGGCCACCATGGAGGCAGCCACCCAGCTGTGCGGCGTGACCATGCGCGAGCCCGGCGTGTCGAGGCTGGTGCAGGTGGACCTGGCCGAAGCGGCTAAACTGGCGGGAGCTGCCTGAAGGAGCCTGTGATAATGATTGCCTTTGTCTGGAACCCGGCCGTCGGCATCCCGATGCTGGTCGTCGGCATCGTCGTGCTGGCGCTGATCTGGTTGTTCGGCCAGCCGAAGAAGGAGCAGGGCAGACGCAGGGTCGTGTCGGACCCGCATGCCGGCGAGCGTCGCGAACCCACCCTGGGCGAGCCGGGTGGCGAACCGGTTGCGGATGATCCGTTCATCGGTGGTGCGCGACCGGAGCAGGGCGAACTGGAAATCGGCCTGCGCGAGGAGCTCGAACGCCTGGGCGCCACGCTGTCCGGCGAACGTGCCCAGACTTCCATGCCCACCGCACCCAAGGCCAAGCCCAGGCAGCAGCCCAAGCTGGCCGATCATGTCGCCTCGATCATCGATGCCTTGCGCGCACCCAGTTCCAGCGAGCCGGCGGCACCGGAGACCCCTTCGGCTACGGAGGCAGCTGCTGCGCCGGTGGCGCCAGCGGTTGCCGCAACGACCGGTGCACCGCCACGCTCCGATCTTGGCCGGCGCCCACCCCAATTGCCGGTGGAGCGCATCGTCACGCTGTTCGTAGTAGCCCGCGACGGCGGGCGCTTCCATGGCCCCGACCTGGTCGTGGCCGCCGAGAAAGCCGGCCTGGAATTCGGCGACATGGGCATCTACCACCGCCTGGTCGACGGCAAGCGCGAACTGGGGCCGATCTTCAGCGTCGCCAACATGCTCAAGCCGGGCAATTTCGACCTGGCCCGGCTGGACACCCTGCGCACACCCGGCGTGAGCTTCTTCATGACCCTGCCGGCGCCGTTGCCCGCACTGGACGCGTGGGACGCCATGCTGCCTACCGCGCAGCGCCTGGCCGAACTGCTGGATGGTCAGGTGCTGGACGAGGAACGCAACGCGCTCGGGCGCCAGCGCATTGCCCACATTCGCGACCAACTGCGCGGCTGGGACCGCGATCACGAAGGCAAGGAAATCATTTTCGGGCGCTGAGCCTTCCCGCGCTGGCTTGCTGCCGTCAGCCGGCGACGTTGCGGCGGGGCAGTTTCCAGTCAGGCCGGATGAAGTGGCAGGTGTAGCCGTCGGGATAGCGCTCGAGGTAATCCTGATGCTCGGGCTCGGCTTCCCAGAAGTCGCCGGCCGGCGCCACCTCGGTCACTACCTTGCCGGGCCACAGGCCCGAGGCATCCACGTCGGCGATGGTGTCTTCGGCGATGCGCTTCTGTTTCTCCGAGGTGTAGAAGATTGCCGAGCGGTAGGAACTGCCGCGATCGTTGCCCTGCCGGTTCAGCGTGGACGGGTCGTGGATCTGGAAGAAGAATTCCAGCAGCGTGCGGTAGCTGATTCGCGCGGGATCGAACACGATCTCGATCGCTTCGGCGTGGCTGCCGTGGTGCCGGTAGGTGGCGTTCGGCACGTCGCCGCCGGTGTAGCCGACCCGCGTCGAAACGACGCCATCCAGGCGGCGGATCAGCCCCTGCACGCCCCAGAAGCAGCCGCCAGCCAGGATCGCATGCTCGGTGGTCACCGCACGTCCTCCACCTGGTTCAGGTAATCGCCGTAACCCTCGGCCACCATGTCGTCGCGATGGACGAAGCGCAGCGAGGCCGAGTTGATGCAGTAACGCAGCCCGCCGCGATCGGCCGGACCGTCGGGAAAGACGTGGCCGAGGTGGCTGTCGCCGTGTACCGAGCGCACCTCGGTACGGATCATGCCGTGCGAGGCGTCGCGCAGTTCGCTCACGTGGGCCGGCTCGATCGGCCGGCTGAAACTCGGCCAGCCGCAGCCCGATTCGAACTTGTCGGACGAGGCGAACAGCGGCTCGCCCGACACGATGTCGACGTAGATGCCCGGCTCCTTGTTGTGCAGGTATTCGCCGGTGCCGGGGCGTTCCGTGCCGCTCTGCTGGGTCACCCGGTATTGTTCGGGAGTGAGCCTCGACAAGGCATCGGGGTTCCTGCTGTAGTGTGGCATGTCGGGCCTCCTCCGGTTCGTTTCCGGTGTGCAGTCGAAGATGGCTGTCGCCGCGTCGATATCAAGCCCCGGCACCGCACGAAGAGCAGGGCGGTTCAGTGCGCCCCGTGATTGTGCGCCTCGCGAAGCAGCGCGCCTGCCCGCAGGCTTGCCACCACAGGCGCAATGCCACGTTGGCGGTATGTCCACCTGGTCGGAGCGTGCAGCCGGTCCATCTCGTCGACGACATGCCGAGGTCGCCACAACGCATCAACCGCAGCAGACGTACCATCGACCACGGAACGCGGTTCCGGCCGGTCTCCCAAGGCCGAATGGTGCGCAGGCAGATTCCAGGCCCCGCTTGTTTCCGACTCAATAAGCGGGCATGACACAGTTCGCGGAAGCCCTCGGGTGAGATCAACCAGAGACCGTGCCGGATCTTCTACAATTTCGCATAATGTATATTATGTAAAATTATAGATGACACGACGGTGAGCCACTATGGCTGTTAGGACTGGGCTGCGCCTGAACCGTGGACTTGTTCAACGCCCTGCTGGGCGACTCTGCTTGACCTGCCGCAGCCAGTCGTAGCCGTCCTCTCGCTGGAGGCTGCTGGCGGCAGCCGCGTTGCGAGGCATGGCGGCTCGACGGGCGGCGTGAACGTCTTCGAATCGGCTGCGCGGGTGTTGCAGCAAATGGTTTAGGTGGCGCTTCATTCGGATAGACCTCGACGAGGAATGCTGGACCGGGCCGAACGATCTGGATCGGGCTCTACGCACGCCGGTCTGTATGCGTGACGGCAGGATCGGGGTTTCGGCGTGGCGGATAAATGGCATGCCGGTGATCGCTCCGTTTCCATGTGGGAACGGTGCCTGAGCTGGATGATTGTTCGCGCAGGGAAACTTACCGGCCACCAGTCGAGGGTTTTGCCGGAAATGTCCGTGCCCACGTAGCTGCCCGACACACGTTCGGCTGCACGAGCCATGGGCAAATCACCACTTGCGCTGTTGTTTCTCGTTTTCAGTCTGGTCGCGATCGTGCCATTGGGCGCTCGCGCGGTCACGCTGTATGGCGGCGACTACGCCCGGATTGGTGTGCCGGATCTGGAGCAGGCCGTGGCTTTTTTCCAGGACGCCCTGGATTGCCGCCCGATCGGCCCGGAATCCGCGACAGCCATAGTCACGCCAGACGACACGCCGGCGTCCCGCCTCATGTCTTGTGATGCGGGTTCGATCATCGAACTGTTCGACGATCGCAGCAGTGCGCCCTCTTCCACCCCGCGCCCGGCCGCTCAGCCGCTGCAGTTCGTTTCGGACGATGTGCTTCACGCTGCGCGATGGCTGCAGCGTGGCGGCGCCAGCGTCATCGGCTTGCCGCATCGAGTGACATCCGGCCCGCTGGCCGGCCGCATGGCACTGGATTTTGTGTCACCGTGGGGACTGCGTCTGCAATTGGTCGGCAGCGATACCCATCCGCCTGCCGGGAGTGCCTTGGCCACGGTCGATGGCCAGTACGACGGAGGCTGATGCTCAGCGTCGGGCGCGAAAGAACTCGCGCAGCATGCTGGCGGATTCCTCGGCAAGCAGGCCGCCGACCACTTCGATACGGTGGTTGTGGCGGGCATCGATCAGGGTGTCGAACACGCTGCCGGCGGCGCCGGTCTTGGGATCGGCAGCAGCGTAGACCACGCGGCCAAGACGGGCGTGGATCATCGCCATCGCACACATCGAGCACGGCTCCAGCGTGACGTACAGGGTGGCGCCTGACAGGCGGTGGTTGGCCACTCTCTCGCCAGCTGCGCGGATGGCCATGATCTCGGCGTGGGCGGTCGGGTCATGCAGGGTGATGTTGCGATTCCAGCCCAGTCCGACGATCGCCCCGTCCTGCACCAGCACCGCCCCCACCGGCACTTCGTTCTCGGCGTCGCGGGCGTGGGCTGCCAGCTGCAGCGCACGCTGCATGTACTGCACGTCGGCAGTCGAGAATGCACTTGAGGTTTCGCTTATTTCGCCAGACATTTCAATGAATTATGACTTCAATATGAGAAGGCCGGCAAGTTGCCGGCCCTCCCTTGTATCCGCAAGTGGTTGATTCTTCTATTCCCACTCGATCGTGGCCGGTGGCTTTCCACTGATATCATAGACAACGCGAGAAATACCTCGCAACTCATTGATAATCCTATTCGAAACTTTGCCAAGAAACTCGTACGGCAGGTGTGCCCAGTGTGCGGTCATGAAGTCGATAGTCTCAACTGCGCGCAGTGCGATCACCCATTCATAGGCGCGCGCATCGCCGACCACACCCACTGACTTCACCGGCAGGAACACCGCGAACGCCTGGCTGGTATGGTCGTACAAATCGGCCTTGCGCAGTTCGTCGATGAAGATCGCGTCGGCCCGGGCCAGCAGTTCGGCGTACTCGCGCTTCACCTCGCCCAGGATCCGCACGCCAAGGCCAGGGCCGGGGAACGGGTGGCGATAGACCATCGCCTGCGGCAACCCGAGTTCCACGCCGATTCGGCGCACTTCGTCCTTGAACAATTCGCGCAGTGGCTCGACCAGCTTGAGTTTCATGTGCGCCGGCAGGCCACCGACGTTGTGGTGGCTCTTGATGACGTGGGCCTTGCCGGTCTTGCTGCCGGCAGACTCGATCACGTCGGGGTAGATCGTGCCCTGCGCCAGCCATTTCACCTTGCTGCCGTCGGCGGTGATCTTGCTCGACTCCTCGTCGAAGATCTCCACGAACAGACCGCCAATGATCTTGCGCTTGGCTTCCGGGTCGGCCACGCCTTCGAGCGCCTGGAAGTAGCGGTCGGCCGCATCGACGCGGATCACCTTGACGCCCATGTGCTCGGCCATGGTGGCCATCACCTGGTCGCCTTCCTGCCAGCGCAGCAGCCCGGTGTCGACGAACACGCAGGTCAGCCGGTCGCCGATCGCCTTGTGCAGCAGTGCGGCGACCACCGAGGAATCGACGCCGCCGGACAGGCCCAGCAGTACATGGTCGTCGCCGACCTGGGCGCGCACGCGGGCGATCTGGTCACCGATGATGTTGGCCGCGGTCCATAGCATCTTGCAGCCACAGATCTCGGTGATGAAACGCTTGAGCAGCGCCCCGCCCTGCTTCGTGTGTGTCACTTCCGGGTGGAACTGCACGCCGTACCAGCGCCTGGCTTCGTTCTCCATCACTGCGACCGGAATGCGATCGGTCGTGCCGGTGACGGCAAAGCCCGATGGTGCTTCCGACACGTGGTCGCCGTGGCTCATCCACACATCCAGCTTGTGCTCGCCCGGGTAATCGGTGAGGCCGTCGAATAGACGGCTGGACGCTACGATGTCCACGCTGGCGTGGCCGAATTCGCGGGCGTCGGCCGCTTCCGTGGCACCACCAAGCTGGACGGCAAGGGTCTGCATGCCGTAGCAGATGCCGAGAATCGGCAGGCCCGAATCGAACACCTGCTGCGGGGCCTTCGGTGCGCCTTCCAGCGTGGTCGATTCCGGGCCGCCGGACAGGATGATGCCCTTCGCGCCGAACGCGGCGATCTCGGCCGGATCGTGGTCCCACGCCCAGATCTCGCAGTACACACCCAATTCGCGCACGCGCCGTGCGATCAGTTGGGTGTATTGCGCACCGAAGTCGAGGATCAGGATCTTGTCGGAGTGGATGCTTTGCATCTTTCAGACTCTTGAAAAGTACAGAAACAACCGCGGCGCCCTTCCCCGGCTGCAGGAAGGACGCCGCGACGTGCTGGAAGGCCCCGGACTTCGTTACGAGTTGAGTCGGTAATTCGGCGCTTCCTTGGTGATCTGGATGTCGTGCGGATGCGCCTCGGTGACGCCAGCGCTGGTCACCTTCACGAACTGGGCCTTGTGGCGCACGTCGTCCACCGTGGCCGCGCCCAGGTAACCCATCGACGCGCGCAGGCCGCCGATCAGCTGGTGGATGATGTTGCGCAGCGGCCCGCGGTACGGCACGCGGCCTTCGATGCCTTCGGGCACCAGCTTGTCGGCGTCGGCCTCGTCCTGGAAGTAGCGATCCTTGGAGCCGAGCTGCATTGCGCCGATCGAACCCATGCCGCGGTAGCTCTTGTAGGAACGGCCCTGGAACAGCTCCACCTCGCCGGGGCACTCCTCGGTGCCGGCGAACATCGAGCCGAGCATCACCGTAGACGCGCCGGCGGCCAGCGCCTTGGGGATGTCGCCCGAGTAGCGGATGCCGCCGTCGGCGATCAGCGGGATCTCGTCCTTCAACGCGGTGGCCACCAGGTCGATCGCGGTGATCTGCGGCACGCCGACGCCGGCCACCACGCGGGTGGTGCAGATCGAGCCGGGGCCCACGCCGACCTTGACCGCGTCCACGCCCACGTCGAGCAGCGCCCGCGCCGCCTCGCCGGTGACGATGTTGCCGGCGACCACCTGCACCTGCGGGTAGTGTTTCTTGACCCAGCCGGCGCGTTCGATCACGCCCTGCGAATGGCCGTGCGCGGTATCCACCACCAGCACGTCGACGCCGGCATCGACCAGCGCGGCCACGCGCTGCTCGGTGTCGCCGCCAACGCCGACTGCGGCGCCGACCAGCAGCGCCTCGTGACTGTCCTTGGCGGCGTGCGGATTGTCGCGGGCCTTCTGGATGTCCTTCACGGTGATCAGCCCGCGCAACTCGAAGTCGCCGTTGACCACCAGCACCTTCTCGATGCGATGGCGATGCAGCAACTGCAGCACCTCGTCCTGGCTGGCGCCTTCGCGCACCGTGACCAGCTTGTCCTGGCGGGTCATGATGTTGCGCACCGGGTCGTCGGGCTTGCGCTCGAAGCGCATGTCGCGGCTGGTGACGATGCCGACCAGCTTGCCGCCGTCGACCACCGGCACGCCGGAGATATTGTGTGCGTGGGTCAGCCGCAGCACTTCGCGGATCGAGGTGTCCGGGCCCACGGTGATCGGGCTGCGGATCACGCCGGCCTCGAACTTCTTCACCAGCCGCACTTCGGCGGCCTGCTGCTCGGCGGTCATGTTCTTGTGGATGATGCCGATGCCGCCTTGCTGCGCCATGGTGATGGCGAGCCGCGCCTCGGTGACGGTATCCATCGCGGCGGACACGATCGGGATGTTCAGGCGCAGGTTGCGGGTGAAACGGGTGGAGGTGTCGACGTCGCGGGGAAGCACGACGGAGTGGCCCGGAACGAGGTAGACGTCGTCGTAGGTCAGGGCCTCGGCGAGGATGCGCATGCGAAAAGTCCCGCTGCAAAGAGGGAATTATACGCGTCCTGCCGGCATGCTCGCCAGATGGGCGACTTAATGCGGCAGCAGCCGACGAATCAGGCGACCCGGCGCGGCGCCGTGCGCGCTTCCGCCGCCTCCAGCGTGTTCTCCATCAGGGTGGCCACCGTCATCGGGCCGACACCGCCGGGCACCGGGGTGATCCAGCTGGCGCGCTCGGCGGCTGGGGCGAATTCCACGTCGCCGACCAGGCGCCCGTCGTCGAGCCGGTTGATGCCAACGTCGATCACCACCGCGCCGGGTTTGATCCACTCGCCCTTCACCAGCCCGGGTTTGCCCACGGCGACGATCACGATGTCGGCCTGGCGCACGAAGGTTTCCAGATCGCGGGTGAATTTGTGGCAGCAGGTGGTGGTGCAGCCGGCAATCAGCAGTTCCAGCGCCAGCGGACGGCCCACGTGGTTGGACACGCCCACCACCACCGCGTGCTGGCCGCGCACCGGCCGGTCGGTGTGGCCGAGCAGGGTCATCACGCCCTTTGGCGTGCACGGGCGCAGGCCGAAGCGGCGCAAGGCAAGACGTCCCACGTTGATCGCCTGGAAGCCGTCGACGTCCTTGGCCGGGTCGATGCGATCGACCAGTGCATCCTCGTCGATGTGTTCCGGCAGCGGCGATTGCACCAGGATGCCGTGCACGTCCGGATCGGCATTGAGCCGGTCGATCAGGGCGAACAGTTCTTCCTGGGTAGTGGTGGCCGGCAGGTCGTAGCCGAACGAGCGGAAGCCCACCTGCTGGCAGGCCTTGCGCTTGTTGCGCACGTAGACCGCCGAGGCTGCGTCGTTGCCCACCAGCACCACCGCCAGCCCTGGCGCGGGAAGCCCTCGCGCCACCCGTGCGGCGACACGCAGGCCGACATGCTCCAGCAATTCCTGTGCGATGCGCTTGCCGTCGAGAATGCGTGCGTTCATGGGCGATGCCTGGCTGCGAAGTCTGCCATTATCCGGGCTGCGCCTGATGCGCACAAACGGCGCATGCGTTTCAGCGGGTGCGCTTGATCAGCTCGCTGCGCCGACGCCTTGCCTTGTGCTGCTGTTCCTTGGTCAGCACCTTCTTGCGCCCGGCGTATGGGTTCTCGCCCTCGCGGAACACGATCCGGATCGGCGTACCTTCCAGCTTGTAGCGCTTGCGGAAGAAGTTCTCCAGATAGCGC
>Ga0070696_100000207_pt1 | contig 35267 bp, 29 predicted proteins | sample KBSK1253metaG_FD_65474 | JGI IMG/M metagenome (GOLD analysis project Ga0070696, IMG submission 65474) | Corn, switchgrass and miscanthus rhizosphere microbial communities from Kellogg Biological Station, Michigan, USA - KBS K1-25-3 metaG | ecosystem: Host-associated > Plants > Roots >... | reverse complement strand
ACCTCGCGTATGTGATCAACATGCTCCAGAGGGCCTTTCCCGGAGCGATGATTCGGACCATCGACATTCGATACGTCGACAATGTGTTTGGAGGCGAGGCCGTGGAGGCGTCCGGCAAGGTGACGGAAGTGACCGAGAGTGCCGGCGAGATCAGCGTCACCTGCGAGGTGTGGCTCCGGGCGGAGGCGCGCGGCGCCGTGATCAGCGGAACCGCGACGCTTTCCGTGCCGGCCGGTGCGTGACTTGCACGAGCCGGCCAATATTTTTTCTCTTTGGGAGTTGAACCATGCCAAGCGGACCTTTTGCGCACGTTTGTTTTCTAGTCAAGGATCTCGACAAGGCCATCGCGAACTGGACTAAGATTTTAGGCGTTCTCGATCCTGACCAGTTGAATGAACCCATCGTCAAGTACGAGGAGTTTTCCGCCGGCGCCGACGTGGGCATGCGCTGGGCAACATTCGTCTCGCACCACGGCTGCGAAATCCAAATGATCCAGCCCGCACCCGATACCCCCTTGCACAAGCGTTTGGAAAAAATGGGCGAACATATTCATCATCTGTGCTTCACCACCTCCGATGTATCGGGAGCGCTGGCCAAACTGTCGTCGGAAGGCATCGAGACGGCCTCAGGCGGCCAGGTATTCACCGATCCGTCCATGCCCTGGCAGTCCTGGGGCTGGGTGTCGAACAAGAGCGCCCACGGAGTGTTGCTCGAAATCGCCTCACCCTATGAAAGTCATCAGGACGGCAAATGGCATCCGGCCGGGGCGTTCGCAGGCGGCGGCGAAGCGCAGAACGATTGAGCCGCTGACATTTCTATCCTTCGATAGGTGTGCGTCGTCGGTGGTTCGACGAGAGTAACTGAATTCAATTCCCTTCCTCAATTCGACAAAAGCTGCTGGAGCCGGTATGGATTTCGAGATGTCCCAAGAACATTCCGCGTTCCGCGAAATGGTCCACAAATGGGTCGACAAGGAAGTACCCAAGAGTTGGGCTCGGGAGCTCGAGCGGGACGAACACAACTACCCCTTCGCGCTCTGGGATAAATTCACGGACGCCGGATTTCACGGCATCGGCATTGCGGAGGAATTCGGTGGACAGGGCGGCGATGTCGTGACGCAAATGATTCTGGGCCGCGAGCTCGCCCGCACGCTCGGAGGACTGGCGTGGATCTGGGGCATCACCTCGTTCGCGGGCAGCAAGTCGATTGGAATATACGGCTCGGCTGCGCAGAAGAAGAAATTCCTCCCGCAAATCGCCGCGGGAAAATTGCGCGCCGCCATCGCATTCACCGAACCCGGCGGTGGTACCGATGTGCTCGGCGCGATGCGGACCGAGGCGGTTCGAGCGGCAGGCGGTTGGACTTTGAACGGAGAGAAAATTTGGAGCTCATCCGCCCATGTGGCGGATTATTTGCTGGTGCTCGCCCGCTCGGACAAGGCGGTCGCCAAGCGCCACCAGGGCCTGAGCTTGTTTTGGGTGCCGGCGAAGTCGCCCGGCATCACCATAACGCCTCTGCCCAAGCTGGGCATGCGCTCGATGGGTTCCTGCGCGGTGCATTTCGACAATGTGTTCGTGCTCGACGAATTGGTGCTCGGAGAGCCGGGGAAAGCCTGGTACATGCTGCTTCCCACGCTGAACAACGAACGCACCATGGTCGGCGCATTTTGCATGGGGGTGCTGGACGGGGTGCTGGAAGATGCGCTCGAATACATGAAGCAGCGCAAGGCCTTCGGCAAGTACATCGGAGAATTTCAAATTCTCCAGCACTATGTTGCCGACATAGCGATGTGGCAGCAAGCCGGTCAACTCATGTTGAATTACACGGCGGACCTGCAATCGAAAGGCAAACCGTGCCACCAGGAGTCGAGCATGCTGAAGGTGCTCGTCTCCGAATATGCCGTGAAAGCCGCGGATCTCGGCATCCAGATTTTGGGCGGCATGGGTTATTCGGCGGAGACCGACATGCAGCGCTACTGGCGCGACGCCCGATTGTGGCGCATCGGGCCCATCACCAATGAGATGGCCCGCAACGGCATCGCCGAGGGATTGGGTCTGCCGCGTTCCTTCTGAACGCGGACGGCTCAACTCATGTCTCTCATGAAAGCGCTGGTGCTGACCGCCGCGCAAGGGGTGTCGAGCGCGGCTCTGCGCGAAGTCGAGGCGCCGTCGCCGAAGCCAGGTGAGGTGTGCGTCGCACTGAAGGCGGCCGCCCTCAATCATCGCGAGCTATGGATTGCCCGCGGCCAGTATCCGGGCATGCGGTTGCCCTGCATATTGGGCTGCGATGGCGCCGGCGTCGTGGAGTCGGTGGGTGCCGGCGTCGATGCGGCCATGGTCGGCCGCGAGGTCATGATCTACCCGGGACTCGATTGGGGTGCCGATCCGCGCTTCCCTGCGCCGACTTTCGGGCTCCTGGGAATGCCCGGGCCGGGCACGGCGGCGGAGAGGATTTGCGTGGCAGCGGCCAGTGCCGTGGACAAGCCCGCCTGCTTAAGTTTCGAACAAGCGGCCGCGATTCCTCTGGCAGCGTTGACGGCGTGGCGCGCGCTCACTACCAAGGCCCAATTGGCGCCCAACGACCGAGTATTAATCACCGGTGTGGGCGGTGGTGTGGCGACGTTTGCGCTCAAGTTTGCCGTGGCGTCCGGCGCCGTACCCTTCGTCACCAGCGGATCGGCCGATACGCTGGCGCTCGCGAAAGGCCTGGGGGCGGCCGGCGGCTTCGACTACAAGGATCCGGAACTGCGAAAAATCATCGCGAAGACCACGGGTGGTATCGATGTGGTCATCGACGGCGCGCCGGCATCCTCGTTCGCGAGCTATGGACGCGCGCTCAACATGGGAGCTCGCGTGGTGGTCTATGGATCCACGGGCGGGATGCAATTTCAGGTGACCGCGACGGACTTGTTCCTCAGAAATGTCGGCATCGTCGGCACCAATGTGGGCAACCCTCGGGAGTTTCGCGACATGATCGCCTTCGTTGAACGGCACCGAATCGAACCGGCCATCGACCGTAGTTTCAGTCTCGAAGGGGCCGCCGATGCGCTGGCTTACTTCGAATCCTCGCATCGGTTCGGCAAAATCGTCATTTCCATTTGATTGTCCATGCGAACCCTGTTCGACATCACCGGCAAGATCGCACTCGTGACGGGCGGCGCGCAGGGCCTAGGCAGGATGATCGCGGAAGGCTTGGTCAGCGCCGGCTGCAAGGTGTACATCACCTCGCGCGGGCAGGACATCGGAGATCAGGCAGCGCGAGAGATGTCCGAGCGCGGTCAGTGCATCGCACTCGTCGCCGATTTGAGTACCCCGGACGCGGGCACGGCCCTCGCGCACGAAATCAAGCATAGCGAGCAGCGCCTGGACATTCTGGTGAACAACGCAGGGCGCACCTGGGGTGCACCCCTGCAAAGTTTTCCCGATAAGGCGTGGGCGGGCGTCATGGCGGTCAATGTGCAAGGTCCGTTCACCTTGGTTCGCGAGCTCCTGCCTTTGCTCAAGGCCTCCGGCTCGGCGGAAAATCCGGCTCGGGTCATCAACGTGGGTTCGGTGGCGGGCGCCGCGGTCGAGCCCATCTCGGCCTATTCGTATGCCGCCAGCAAGGCGGCCATTCATCATTTATCCAAAGTACTGGCCGCGGAGCTGGCGCCGGACCACATCACGGTCAACGTGATCGTGCCCGGCTACTTCCCGACGCAGATGACGGCCCACATCCGGCGCGACGATACGGAAACCCAAAAACTGATGGCACGCGTGCCGCTCGCGCGCCTTGGGCGCACGGACGATGTCGCCGGGGCCTGTATCTATCTGGCCTCTCGAGCCGGAAGCTATCTCACAGGTGGCGCGATATTCCTGGACGGTGGCGCGATCGGCTGCCGCTAGCGCGTGAAACGATGGGCGGCCGCCCGGCGCACGTTGGGGCTATTCGGGCAATCGATGGGCTCATTCAGGCAATCAATCCGAATTGCCGTGCTCTCTCCACGGCTTGCAGGCGGCGGCGTGTGCCCACCTTGTCGTACACCTGTTGCATATACCACTTGATCGATCCCTCGGTCATGCCTAGTTTGGTGGCGACTTCGCGGTTACGCATGCCGGAGCTGACGAGTTCCAGGATCTCGCGTTCCTTGACGCTGAGTTTCCCGTAAAGACCTTCGGCCGCTGCGGCCGTCGGCGCCCGCACGCGATGCTTGTTGGTGGTGGCCTCGAATATCTCCAGCAATTCGACGGAAAAGGCATCCGTCGGGTGCAGCACCTGCAGATTGGCTTCATAGGTACTGGCCAGGAGAGTGTGGATGACCGGACCTTCGTCGATGAAACTGCGCACCAGCCTGCTGACGGAGGCATGCGCGATGGCTTCACGCAATGTCCGCTGCGCCGTGCGCACATCGCCGCTGATGAACAGGGCTTGCGCTATCAAAATGTCCCAGCGGATGAGAGAACGGGTTGCGCCGCGCGCGGCGCAAAAATTGCGCCAATTCTTGCTGACACCCAGCGCCTCCGGCACCCGATCTTCCGCCAGCGCGATTCTGAACCACGCCGACGCTCGAAATTCATCCCGCGTCGCAACACCGGCCTTCGGCATCATGCTCTCGGATGAATGCGAGATACCTGCGGCGCGGGCATAGCGCGTTGCATCATCCGTGCGCCCATCTTGAATCAGAAACTTCACTCGCTCCGCGACCACCGCAAATCGCAGGCGCTCCAATTTGCGTTCGGCGGCGATGGCCATGCCTTCGTCCAGGCCTTGGAATGCGCCCGCCAAATCTCCGCGGGCGCGCTTGATGCGGGCATGCGTAATGAAACCCGGCATGAGCTGATCCACGAAGCCATAGTCGGTGGCATAGGCCAGGGTGTCTTCGATGAGCTTCTCGGCGCGGTCCAGTTCGTTGCTCTCGTACAGCAGTTCGCTGAGCGGTAGCGCCGGCAGGGCGGCGAGCGCGGAATTCGGGCCACCAAAGCGGATACCTTCTGCCAGCCCCTGCTCGAGCGCGCGGCGTGCGGCATCGGTCTTGCCGGCGAAGTGCAGCGACGGACCGATGCTGGCCTGCAACCCAATCGAGGCAAATTTGTAGGATGACCGAGTGATGACTCCCTGAACCGTCGCCCGGAGCCGCTCGAGATCATCCAGACGATATTGCTCTCGCTGCGCAAACAGGAGCTGTGAGTATATTGTCCCCGCCAGATAGGGATGGCTGCTGTCCTCGGGGAAATCCTCGATCAAATGCTTGCACTGCTGCTCCACGAGGGGCGCGTCATCCTGGGCTGCGGCCAGCATCATTTGCCGGTGCAGCAATAAATACCGCAGGTGGCGCAATTCTTCGGCGGGCAGCTGCTGCGTGGTTTCGAACTCGGTCAGCAAATTATTGACTGTGTCCAGAAGTTTGCGCGTCTGTTCGAACCGTAAATTGCGAGTCAGCATCCAAGCCAGTCCTAGCAGCACTCGCGGATACCGAAACAGCACGGCCTCGGGGATGCGCGCCGCAAACTTGGAGACCAGCCAGAGTTCGCCCGCGTAGGTCATGTCCTGACATCGCAGCTCGAGCAGTTCCGCGGCACGCTCGGGATTGTGGCCTTTGAGGGCGTGTTCGACGGATTCCACGTACGAGTCCTGCGACCAGAACCAGCGGCTGGCGCGAAGATGCAACTCGGTGTCGGCGCCGGGCTCCTCATCGCTGAGCCGCCTCTGCAGAAATTCGGAGAACAGATGGTGATAACGATACCAATTCCGTTCGTCGTCGAGTTGCAGTAGGAAAAGTCCCGACTCCTCGATCAAATTGAGTATTTGCCGGCTGTCGGTGCGGCCGGTTACCTCGTTGCAAAGAGCCGGGCAGAGACGGTCGAGCACGGAGGTCTTAAGGAGAAATTCGCGGACCTCGGCCGGCTGCAGGGAGACGACTTCCTCTGCGAAGAATTCGGAAACCGATCGTCTGCTTCCTGTGAACGAAGCGAGCAGTTCCTTGGGCGCGATACCGCCGCGCAGCGCCAAGCTCGCGAGTTTAATGCCGGCAATCCAACCTTCGGTTCGTTCGTCCAGGGTGCTCAATTCCGATTCGTCCAGATCGTGGCCGCCGGCGACCGACATGAATTGATGCGCCTCCTGCGCCGTGAACTTCAGGTCGTCCACGTGCATTTCCAAGAGTTGGCCGCGGGCACGGGTCCGAGCCAGGTGCAGATCCGGAACCACTCGCGATGACATGATGAAATGCATGGACGGCGGAATACGGTCGATCAGCCTGCATAAAGTGTTGTGCGGTATGGATGAAAGCAGATGCACATCGTCCAAGAACAAGTAGAACGGTTCCGAAGACTGTTCCAGGGATTTCATCAGCGCCGTGATGAACGGCTTGGGTGCCGTGTAAATATCCGCAGCGGATGCTTGTTCGATGGCCGGCTCGAAATACACGCCGCCCGCGGACAGCGCCGCTGCGATATAGGATAGAAAGCTCATGGCATCGCGGTCCGATGCGTCTATCGACAGCCAGCCCACTCGATGGCCCGACCTCTTGAGCGCCGCAAACCATTGCGACAGCAAGCTCGTTTTTCCATAACCTGCCGGCGTTTGGATCACCGTCAGCGGGACTTTGTGAACTTCCTGCAGGCGCCGCAGCAGGCGCGGACGATCGACCAAGTTGCCCGGGTCTAGAGGGGGTTCGAGTTTCGTTCCAACAAGGTCCATGACGCCACTCCCGCTTTAACTTTCTCGTCGCGCGCCCGGGGCCGCGGAATCGACATTTTTATTCTTTAAAATTCATCAGTAGTGTCCCAACGTTGAGTGGGACGATGCGTTTAAGTTATTGAACATGATACAGAGAGTCCCATATTTTCTTGGTCTCTATTTGAACATCGATTCGCCCTCGCGCACCGTGACCGCGGTCCCCGCCGCGGAGTCGCTCGATGCATCAAGGCCATCTCGTGTTTGCGCAGTTGATGCGCCATCTTCCGTTGACGACGTTCCGCCGGTGTGTGGCGAGTTATGCCGGGGAGCACAAGGTCAAGAGCTTCTCCTGTCTCGACCAATATCTGTGCATGGCCTTCGCGCAACTGACCTACCGAGAAAGTCTGCGAGATATCGAGTCGAGCCTTCGAGCTCAGGCGGCCAAGCTCTACCATCTGGGGATTCGCGGCAACGTGTCGCGCAAAACCTTGGCCAATGCCAATGCGGCTCGCGATTGGCGCATCTACGCGAGCTTCGCCGAGCGGTTGATCGGTATCGCGCGCGGCTTGTATGCCGAGGAACCCTTCGGCGTGGACTTGGCCGAGACGGTATACGCGCTGGATGCCACGACCATCGACTTGTGTTTGTCGGTCTTCCCGTGGGCGCCGTTCCGGTCGGCCAAGGCGGCTGTCAAACTGCATACGCTGCTGGATCTGCGCGGCAACATTCCCAGCTTCATTCATATCTCCGACGGCAAGATGCACGACGTCAACGTGCTCGACTTGCTGCTGCCCGAGCCGGGAGCCTACTACGTGATGGATCGCGACTATCTGGATTTCGAGCGGTTGTACCACATGCACGAGGCTGGCAGCTTCTTCGTCACGCGAGCCAAGTCGAACCTCAAGGCCGAGCGACGCTATTCGCATCCCGTGGATCGAGCGACCGGTCTGATCTGCGATCAAACGGTTATCTTGAGTGGCTACTATTCCCACAAAGGGTTTCCTGTTCCGCTTCGTCGCATCAAGTACATCGATCCGAAGACCCACAAGCGGCTGGTATTCTTGACCAACCAATTCGCGTTGCCGGCTTTGAGCATCGCCGATCTGTATCGCTGCCGCTGGCAGGTCGAGCTCTTCTTCAAGTGGATCAAGCAGCACCTCCGCATCAAGGCATTCTTCGGAACCTCCGAGAATGCGGTGAAGACACAAATCTGGATCGCTATCTCGGTCTATGTCCTCGCCGCCATCGTCAAGAAGCGGCTGAACCTGCCGCGGTTGCTCTATGAAAATCTACAGATACTCAGCCTCACCCTCTGCGAGCAAATGCCTTTGCATGAGCTACTTGCGCAAATCGACATCGATCAAAATCAGTCCGAAGCGCATAACCAGATGAATTTATTCGATTAACGTTGGGACACTACTGAAAATTCATTTTTATACTAACGCAGATCGCCGCTGCTGGAAATGCCGCGCGCCGCCCGAACGCTGGCCGGCGCTCACGAGTAAGGTGCGCCCAACAGCACGTTGAGAGGGCGGTAGGAACGCATGAACAGGTTTGCGAATCGCGGCGGCGCGGATTGCCGGTCCGGTCTCACCTGCGGTAAACGATTCAACACTCCGTTGAGCGCATCGCGCATTTCCATTCGCGCGAGCCCGCTTCCCACGCAGGTGCGCGGTCCGTAATTGAATGCCAGGTGGTCGCGCGGACGAGGACGAGCCAAATCGGGTGTGGCGGGACAGGCGCCAAATCGATCGGGATCGCGATTGGCGGCGCCATGTACGAGGATGATGAGTTGGTCTTTCTCGATCGGCGTGCCGCCGAGTTCGCTGTCTTGGTTGGCGCGGCGATAACGCCATTGGGGCGAACCATACAGCCGTTGAGCTTCTTCGATGACGGTGCCGATGGATTCGGGATTGTTGCGAACCGCTGCGCGTACCTGGGAGTTCCACAGCAACAAGTAGAACGAGTTGGCGATTCCGTGAACGGTGGTGTCGGCTCCGCCGAGATATAGTTCGCGACAGATGGCGAGGGCGTCCTCTTCGTCCAATGAGCCGTATTCGGTGGGCGCTTCGAGCCACACGCGGCTGATGAAATCGTCCTGCGGATGCTCGCGCCGCAGACGAATGTACGGCAGCAAGGTTTCGTTGATGGCGGCGGATGCGGCCCGCGCTCGACCCACGCTATCGGGATCAATGTAGCCGCGGCCAATCCATTGCATGATCTCGTCGTTGAGGGTCAGGGTCTTCTGGATGAGATCGTCATCCTGCCAGGGCATGCCGAGCAGAGCGCAGATCACCCGCGGCGGGATATTGTCCCCGAAGTCTGCGGTCAGGTCGGCGGCGCCGCCTTTGGCGACGAGCCCGGCAAGGGCCGCTTCGATGATCGGCGTGACGATGCCGGTTCTGTAGGACTCCAACGCCTTGGGCGACAGCAAGCTCATGTGGAAGCGCCTGAGCCGCGCGTGTTGCTGGCCTTGCGATACCGTGATGTTGGATCGGCCGCCCTTGAGCTCCACCAACAGGGGATTGGCGTCCGCGTACACATTGCGGAACTGATCTTCCTCGTGCAGTTCGACGTATCGGCAAAGTTCGAAGTCGACGACCAGCCAGCCCTCGAGTGACGGGTCCCAGACCACCTTGCCAAGCGAGCGCATGGCTTCATAGGCCTCGAAGGGGTCCTTATCCTCGAGCGACATCAAGGTGGGTGGCCCTTGGCGGGGGTCAGCCTTCTCGGTCACCGTGTCCGCGGGATCCTGCATATCGGAGAAGCCTAACTAGGTCGCAATGGCGGCACGCCTATCTATAGATAGGCGTGCCGCCCCGGGCGGCGTGGAAATCTATCTTTGGATAGGTGCCGCGGACGGGGTCCTCGGACAAACCTGCAGTGCGGCCGCGGCAAGCGCAGGCGGCTGTTTTGCCCAGCGGGTTTTGCCATCGCCTCGCCGGCCCCATCTTTCTTCCGAGATATGAAGTTCATGATAGACGCGTTGATTTACGATCACGTGCGCACCCCACGCGGCCGCGGGCGGCCGGACGGCTCGCTGCACGAGATTTCCGCCGTTCAGCTTGCCTCGCAGGTTTTGCAGGGACTGCGCGAGCGCAACGGTCTGGATACGGGGCTCGTGGACGACGTGGTGTTGGGCTGTGCCCAGCCCGTCGGAGAGCAGGGCGGCAATATCGCCCGCGCCGCCGTACTCAGTGCCGGCTATGCCGAGACCGTGGCCGGCCAGCAGGTACACCGTTTCTGCGCCTCCGCTTTGGAGGCCGTGAATGCCGCCGCCGCGCAGATCATGACCGGCGCCGCCGAGGCGGCCATCGGCGGCGGCGTGGAATCGATGTCGCGGACCCCCATGGGGGCAGACAGCGGCGCCTGGTCCGTGGACCCCTGGGTGGCCTATCACAACTACTTCGCCCCCCAGGGCATCGGCGCCGATGTCATTGCGACGCTGGCCGGCTTCAGCCGAGGCGATGTCGATGCCTACGCCGTCGAGAGCCAGCGGCGGGCCGCCACGGCTTGGCGAGAGCAGCGCTTCCGGCGTTCCGTACTGCCGGTGCTCGACCTGATCGGAGAAGTGCTGCTCGATCACGATGAGCACATGCGTCCCGACACCACGCTCGAAGGACTTGCAAAGCTGAAGCCGTCCTTCGTTGCCATGGGCCAAGCCGGTTTCGACGCCGTGGCTCTGCAGAAGTATCCGCAACTCGAGGCCGTGCGGCATGTGCATCACGGCGGCAATTCCAGCGGCATCGTCGATGGCTGCGCGGCGGTACTCTTGGGCAACAAGGCCTTTGGCGCCATCAGCCAGCTCGAGCCGCGCGCGCGGATCAAGGGTTTTGCGTCGATCGGCAGCGAACCCACGATCATGCTCACCGCGCCGGCACCGGTGACGCTCAAGCTGCTGAAGCGCTGCGGCATGTCCGTGCGGGATATCGATCTATTCGAAATCAACGAGGCCTTCGCGGCCGTGGTGATGCGCTACATCCGCGAACTGGATTTGGATCCGGCACAGGTCAATGTCAACGGCGGAGCCATTGCCATGGGCCATCCCTTAGGCGCCACCGGCGCCATGATCTTAGGCACGGTGCTGGACGAACTGGAGCGCCGCGACCGTTCCACGGCGCTGGTGACGCTCTGCGCCGGCAATGGCCTGGGAACTGCCACCATCATAGAAAGAGTCTGAGGCCGCATGAAAACCTTGCATTGCGAGATCGATTCCGACGGAGTGGCATTGATTACGCTCGACGACGCCGGAAAACCCATGAATGTAGTGTCCGCAGAGTTCATCGACGAGTTCATCGCCGTCATCGAGCAGGTGGCCGGCGATGCCGCCATCAAGGGCGCCATAGTCACTTCAGGTAAGCCGCATTTCATGGCCGGCGCGGACTTGAACTACATTTTGGGCGTGCTGGGCAATGCGCCGACATTGACGCAGGCCTACGCGTTCAGTCAGAAGCCGTCCACCATGCATCGACGTCTCGAGAGTTGCGGCAAGCCCTTCGTTGCGGCCCTCAATGGCCTGGCGCTGGGCGGCGGTTTTGAATTAGCCCTGGCCTGCCATCATCGAGTGATCGTCGACGACGCCAAGGCCATCGTCGGCTTGCCCGAGGTGACCGTAGGGCTGTTGCCGGGCTCCGGCGGCACGCAGCGGTTGGCGCGCATGATCGGCGTCGAGAAATCGCTCCCCATCCTGTTGGAGGCCAAGACCGTCGGCCCTTCAGAGGCGCTGAAGCTGGGTCTGGTCGATCGGGTGGTTCCCGCAGAAACCCTGCTCGCCGCCGCGCGCGAGTGGATACTCGCAACGCCCAATCCGGTACGGCCCTGGGACCAGAAGGGCTACCGCGGCAGCAATGGCCTGCTCAATCCCTCCATCGTCGAGATCATGAGCTACCGGCCGGCGCAGATCGCCGCACAAACTCAGCGCAATTACCCGGCGCCGATCGCCATCTTGGACTGTCTGTTCGAGGGCACCTTGCTGCCCTTCGATAAGGCGCTGAAGCTCGAGTCCAAGCACTTCGCCCGGCTCATGTGCGACTCCGTGGCGCGCAACCTGATCCGCACCACCTTCGTCAACAAGCGCGAGGCCGGCAAACTCCGCCGTCCCTCACAGGTACCGAAGTTGACGGTGACGAAGTTGGGGGTCATAGGAGCCGGCTTGATGGGATCCGGCATTGCCTACGTTGCGGCAGCCGCCGGAATGCAGGTGGTGCTGCTCGATCGCCGCTTGGAACTGGCTGTCAACGGCCGGCAGTATTCGGTGAATCTTCTCGAGAAGGCGGTGCAGCGGGGCAAGAGCACGCAGAAGGATGTCGAGGCGATTCTCACGCGCATCACGCCCAGCGCCGATTACAAGGATCTCGCAGGGTGCGAACTGGTGATCGAGGCGGTGTTCGAGGACATGGGCGTCAAGGCCGAGGTTACCGGCAAGGCAGAGGCTGCGATCGCCGGCACCGCGCTGTTCGCGAGCAACACCTCAACATTGCCCATAACGGATCTGGCGGCGGCCTCCGCCCGTCCCGGTCAATTCATCGGCCTGCATTTCTTTTCGCCCGTGGAGCGTATGCCGCTGGTGGAAGTGATCATGGGCAAGAATACCAGCGAGGAGAGCTTGGCCAAGTCGCTGGATTTCGTCGCGCAACTGCGTATGACTCCGATTCTGGTGAACGACGCGCGGGGCTTTTATACCAGCCGCGTGTTCCAGACTTTCATTCACGAAGCCATGAAAATGCTCGAGGACGGAGTACAGCCCGCGCTCATCGAGAACGCCGCGCGCAAAGCGGGCTTTCCCATGGGACCCTTGGCCTTGCTGGATGAAGTCAGCATCGAGCTGCCGTGGAAAATCGTGCAACAGACCGAGGAGGCACTGGGTGCGGCTTTCGTCACACCCTGCGCCTACGGCGTGATGCAGCGCATGCTGAATGAAATCAAGCGCCCGGGCCGCCGATCCGGCGGCGGCTTCTATGATTATCCGGTGGACGCGCCCAAGCGACTGTGGACAGGGCTCGCGATCGCCTTCCCACCGGCGTTGGAACAGCCTTCGCTGCAGTCGTTGGAGCGGCGATTTCTCTACATTCAAGCGCTGGAGACGGCGCGCTGCGTCGAGGAGGGCGTGATTCTCCAGGCCGCCGACGCCGATGTCGGCGCGCTGCTTGCGTGGGGCTTCCCCAGTTGGACCGGCGGCCCCTTGACGTTGATCGATACGGTGGGGATCGCGAAATTCACCGCCGAGTGCGAAGGACTGGCAAAGGTGCATGGTGTACGCTACTTGCCCTCGCCCTGGCTGCGCCAACGCGCTGCGCGGGGTCAGTCCTTCTATGAAGCGCCGGCCCAGGCGGGCAGGGCCCCAGCCCCATGCGCCGCCTGACATTCGAGGCCGAGCACGAGACCTTCCGCGACTCGGTTCGGCGCTTTTTTCAGAACGAGATCGGGCCGCATACTCAGCGCTGGCGTGATCAGGGTTACGTCGACCGCTGGGCATATACCAAGACGGGTGCGCAGGGGTATCTCTTGTTGTGGGCCGAGGAACAATACGGCGGCGCCCACATCGACGACTTTCGATACGACCAGATCGTCATGGAAGAGAATATGCGTTACGGCGACACCGGGTTCTATGTGCAATTGCACTCGAATCTGGTCGGCCCTTATCTGGCGACTCTGGGCAGTGAGGAACAGCGAGCGCGCTGGTTGCCGGGCGCAGTGCGGGGCGACACCATCCTCGCCGTGGCCATGACCGAACCCGGCGCGGGCAGCGATCTGGCCGGCATCAAGAGCAGTGCCGAGGACTGCGGCGACCATTGGGTGCTCAATGGCTCCAAGACCTATATTTCCAATGGGCAACTTGCCGACCTCGTGGTGGTGGCGGCGCGCACCGTCCCCGATCAACGCTACGGCATCGGATTGTTCGTGGTCGAGGCCGGCATGGACGGGTTCACGCGCGGCAAACCTTTGCACAAAATGGGCATGGCCGCGCAGGATACGTCCGAGCTGTTCTTCGACCATGTGAAAATTCCGAAGCGCAACGCCTTGGGCGACACGACGCAGGGCTTCGCGTATCTGGCACAGTTTCTCGCCAAGGAGCGCCTGGTCTCGGCGATCGACGCCGTGGCACTGGCACAGACCGCCTTCGATCTGACCTTGGACTTCGTCCAGCAGCGGCGCGCCTTCGGGCGGCCGGTGGGCACGTTTCAGAACAGTCGCTTCGCCATGGCCGCCATGCGCGCGCAGATCGACTCGGTACAGACCTTCGTGGATCAATGCGTGCTCGAAGTGAACGCGGGGCGCCTGAGCACGGAACTGGCCGCCGAGACCAAGCTCGTCGCCACGGAACTCGCGGGCCGAGTGGCGGACGAATGCTTGCAGTTGCATGGCGGCGCCGGCTATATGGATGAGTACCGCATCAGCCGGCTGTACACCGACGCTCGGGTGATGCGCATTTTTGCGGGCACGTCGGAAATCATGAAGGAAATCATCGGCCGCAGTCTGGGCCTGGATGAGCGAAAAGCTAAATGAGCGGCCCCCTCGACGGTGTGCGGATCATCGAAATCGCCGGACTGGGCGCGGCGCCCTACGGTTGCATGATGCTGGCGGACATGGGGGCCGATGTGGTGCGCGTGGAACGTTCGCGTGGCAGCGCGGATACGCCTGCGCGTTCGCCGCTGCTGCGAAACCGCCGCTCCGTGGTGATGGATCTCAAACGGCCCGAGGGAGTAGCCGCAGTGATGGCGATGGTCGCCAAAGCGGATGTCATCGTGGAAGCCTTCCGCCCCGGCGTGGCGGAACGGCTCGGCATCGGGCCCGATGTCTGTCTGGCGCGCAATGGCAGGATCATTTACGCCCGCATGACGGGATGGGGCCAGACCGGACCCCTGGCGCAGCGTGCCGGTCACGACCTCAATTACATCGCGCTGAGCGGTCTGCTGCACCAGATAGGTCCCACGGGCGGCAAGCCCGTGGTGCCGCTCAATGTCATCGGCGATTTTGGCGGCGGTGGTCTATTGATGGCTTTCGGCGTGGTCTGCGCTCTGCTCGAGGCGCGACGCTCGGGCCGCGGACAGGTGGTCGACGCGGCGATGGTGGACGGCGCGCTGTCGTTCATGGCGATGTTCTTTGGTTATCGTGACATTGGACAGTTCTCCGACCGCACCGGCAGTCACTTGCTGGGCGGTGGCGCCCATTACTACGAGGTCTATGAAACCAGCGATTGCAAGCATCTCGCGGTCGCGCCAATCGAGCCGCAGTTCTATCGCGTCTTCGTGCAGAAGATGGGTTTGGATCCTGATCGCTACCTGCCTGCCGGCTATCCCAATCACGGACGGCAGGCTGTCGAACACGCTTGGCCCAAGCTGAAGGGCGAACTGGCCGTCATTTTCAAAACGCGCACGCGCGATGAGTGGATGGATTTGTTTGCCGACAATGATACCTGCGTGACGCCCGTGCTCACTCTCGCCGAGGCTGCGGGGCATCCGCAGCATCGAGCGCGCCACTCCTTCATCGATGTCGGTGGCCTCGAACAACAAGCCCCCGCGCCGCGCTTCAGCCGTACACCGGCCGCGCACCCCCTACCGCCTCCCGAGCCGGGTGGCGATGCCGCGGCCGTGGCTGCCGACTGGGGCATTGATCCAGCAATCCTGGACATTTGAGAGAGATATCGTGGAAACAGCGAGTGCGACATCGGGAATAGTGGCCATCACGGGAGCGGGCAGCGGCATTGGTCTGGCCGCGGCACTGCGTTTCGGCCGCGAGCATCGCCTGGTGTTGTGCGACGTCGAGACGGACAATCTGGAAGGCACCCTGGAGCACCTGCGACAGCGAGGCATTGCAGCCAGCGGCCTGACTTGCGACGTGAGCCGCCTCGATTCCACGGAGGCCTTCGCAGAGGCGGTGCGCCGGCAAGGTGAGTTGGCCGTGGTGTTCCATGCCGCCGGCTTGTCACCTTCCATGGCCGATGCGCGCACGCTGCTGCAGGTCAACTACCTCGGCACGGCCAATGTACTCGACTCCTTCCATTCGCTGCTGCACCCCGGCGCCGTGACGATTTGTATCGCGTCGATGTCCGGCCATCGGCGGGACCTCGATGCCTTCGACGACTTGCTGCCGGATCCCCGAACACCCGGAATTTTAGAATCCCTGGTTGAGGCCGCACGGAATCAATCGAGCGTGGCCTATGCACTGTCCAAGCGGGGCGTGATCCGGATGGTGGAACGGCGCGCGCGCGACTGGGCGAATAAGGGCGCACGCATCGTGTCGATTTCGCCGGGAGTCGTCGATACGCCGATGGGGCGGATGGAAACCGGCGCCGGCGGTGCCGGCAATGCGGCGTTGGCCATGAAAAACACCCCTCTGGGACGCTATGCAACCGCCGATGAAATCGCGGCTGTCGCGGAATTTCTTTGCCGATCGGAGGCCGGTTTCATGACCGGCTGCGACGTGCTGGTCGACGGCGGGGCCGTGGCCGGATTTCGTCACCATGCCACCGAGGAGGCGCGTCGCGCCTGGGACCATCCCTGGCGTTGACCGCCAACGCCATCCAAACCCAAAGGCTATTTATCCCAAGGGCTATCCAAAGATAGATGCGGCAGAAACGAGCAGCCGCGAGAATTCAAGAATGCTCAGCCCACCCCCCGTCGCCGGCAATTTATTGGTGACCTCGCAAGGCGCGGTGACCATCATCAGCTTCAACCGCCCGAACAAACTCAACGCCATACGCAGCGGCGATTGGGCGGACCTGCGCAATGCAATCGGCGACTTGGAGCGCGATGGGCACACCCGGGCAGTGATCATCACCGGCGCGGGCGACCAGGCTTTCTCCGTGGGCGGCGACATTGCCGACTTCGCCGAGCTCAATACGCTGGACCTCAGGCGCGCTTTTCAAAGCGATGCCATGCGCACATTCGCGGCCGTGGAAACGTCGGTGCTGCCCATCATCGCCGCGGTCAACGGTTGGGCGCTGGGTGGCGGCTGCGAACTGACCCTGGCCTGCGATATAGTCATTGCATCGGATCGAGCCAGATTCGGCATGCCGGAATCGATCTTAGGGTTGGTGCCGGGGTACGGCGTGCTGCGCGCGCCGCAGGTGATCGGCCGGCAGATGACCAAGATGCTGGTCATGGCGGCCGAGAAGATCGATGCGCAGGAAGCACTGCGTATCGGGCTGGTGCAGCGTATCGTGCCGCATGCGGAGCTGATGCCGTCTGCCTTGGCGCTGGCCGCCAAGATCGCCGACAATTCTTCCTGTGCTCATGTCGTGGGCAAGAAGCTGATCAATCGCGGTATCGACCGCGCCGAGTTCGACTATTCCATTGAAGCGCTGACGGTCTTGCAAAGCACCGACGACGCGCGAGAGGGTATCAGCGCCTTTCTCGAGAAGCGCCAGCCGCGTTTCCGCGCCCGATCGTTCCGATGAATTCCCCGCAGCCGCCGCCCACCATGGAACAGAAGGTCCTCGAGCTGCGTGCCCGGCAGGCGCGCGCGCGCGAAATGGGAGGCGTGGAGGGGCTGCGCCGGCATCGCGAATCGGGACGCTTGCCGGTGCGCGAGCGCGTGGCCATGCTGGTCGATGAAGGCACTTGGTTTGAGATCGGGGCCCTGGGGTTACCGGAACTGCGTACCTCGCGGCATGTTCCGGGCGACGCCGTCGTCACCGGTTTTGGCCGGCTCGATGGCCGCCATATCGGCGTAGTGGCCATTGATTCCAGTGTACTGGCCGGCACCACGGCGCCGACCAGCATGCGCAAGCAGGGCCGGTTGATCGAGATAGCGCAGCGCGCCGGCTTTCCCCTGGTACTGCTCTGCGATGCCGACGGCGGCCGCATCCCCGATGTGATGGGCTGGCGCTTCAGTCACCTGCCACTGGATTTCAAGACCTTCATCAAGCCCGCCGAAGGTCAGGCCCCGGTGCCGCGAGCCGCGGCCATCCTGGGACCGTCCTACGGCGACTCGGCGCTGCACGCATCGACCGCGCATTTTGTGGTGATGATAAAGAGTGGCTCGGTGGCGCTGTCGGGACCGTCGGTGGTGTCGGCGGCGATCGCTGAAGAGGTCACGGATCAGGAGCTGGGCGGCCCGCAGGCCGCGACGGCCGTGGGCAATGCATTGATGACGGTGGACACCGAGCAGCAGGCGATGGACGCCATCGCCGCGTTTCTATCCTACCTGCCTTCGAATGCCGCGCTGCCGGCACCGGTCGCGCCGGCCCGTGCGCCCGCTCGAGATCCAGCAGAGCTCGGCACTGTCGTGCCGCTGGGACCCAAGACGGGTTACGACATGAACCGGGTGATCGAGGCCCTAGTGGATGAGGCCAGCCTTCTGCCTTGGGGGACGGACTGGGGTCCGAGCTTGATCTGTGCGCTGGGCAGACTCGAGGGCCATCCGCTCGGCGTCATCGCCAATCAGCCCATTGTCGGCGCCGGCGCGCTCGACCCGGCTGCGCTGCGCAAGGCGCATGATTTCGTGCAGCTGTGCGATACCTTCAATGTTCCCTTGGTTTTCTTGCACGACGTGCCTGGCTTGTTGATCGGCACCGAGGCTGAGAAGAACGGAATCCTCCGCGCGTACGAGCAGTTGGTGTCGCGCATTGCCGAAGTGCGGGTGCCCAAAGTGGGCGTGCTGATCCGCAAGGCCTATGGCGGTGGGCATTTTGCCATGGGCGGACGGCCGACCCATCCCGATTTCCTGTTCGCATGGCCGTCGGCCGAGATGGGATTCATGGCGCCCGAGGCCGGTGTGCAGACGGTGTATCGCCGCCGCCTCGACAAGGTAGCGCGCGAGCAGGGCGAAGAACCCGCTGCGGCTCTGGCTGCCGAACTGATCCGGGAGTGGACCACCGAATCCGAACCCTGGGAGGCCGCCGCTCATCTGTCACTCGACGATGTCATTGAACCCGCACAGACACGTGCGGTGGTGGCGATGGCGCTGGATCTGGCCTGGGGAGATCGCGCCGCGCGAGTGACCGGACGCTGGCGATGAGCCGTGAGGTCGATGCCTTGTTTCGGCCGTTCACGCTCAATGGGCTGCGGCTGCCCAATCGCGTAGTGATGGCACCGATGACGCGCTGGAAATCGCCGGGCGGAATTCCCGGCCCCAATGTGGCCGCTTACTACCGGCGCCGCGCCGAAAATGAGTGTGGCCTTATCATCACCGAGGGCACGACGGTGGATCATCCCGTCGCTTCTTACTCGACGCGCGTGCCGGTATTCCATGGCGACGCGATGCAGGGGTGGAAACGCGTGGTGGACGAGGTGCACTCCGCCGGTGGCCGCATCATGCCCCAGCTCTGGCATGTGGGGATTTCGCGACGGCCGGGGCAGGACTACGTCAATCGTGAGCAGCCGAGTTTCAGTCCTTCCGGTTTATTCCTGCCGAATAAGAACGCCGTTGCGGCGCCGGCGACCCGGGCTGAGATCCGTGCCGTGATCGAGTCCTTCGCCACCGCGGCCCGTGGAGCGCGCGAGTTGGGTTTCGACGGGATCGAAGTACACGGTGCGCACGGCTACGTGTTCGATCAATTCTTTTGGTCACCGATCAACCGGCGCGACGATGAGTACGGCGGCAGCCTGGAAAATCGGACTCGGTTCGCCGTGGAGACTATCCAGGCGATCAGGCGCGAGGTGGGCGGCGACTATCCCTTCGTACTGCGCATCTCGCAGTGGAAGGAACAGGACTACACGGCGAGACTGGCGCATGACCCTGGGGAGCTGCAGGCCTTTCTCAGCATTCTGTCGGATGCCGGCGTCGACGCCTTTCATTGTTCGCAACGCCGTTACTGGCAGGAAGAGTTCGAGGGGTCGCCACTCAACCTCGCCGGGTGGGCCAAAAAACTCAGCGGTAAGCCCACCATCGCCGTGGGCAGTGTCGGCTTGTCGGGGGAACTGATGACTCGGGGCGTCCATGCCTTGGGACAGTATGCAGAGGCCACGGGCATCGACGCTCTGTTGGAACGGCTGGAGCGCGACGAATTCGATTTGGTCGCCGTGGGGCGGGCCTTGCTGGCCGATCCAGCCTGGGCGCGCAAGGTGCATGAGCAGCGCTTCGATGAGCTGCTGCCCTATTCCAACGCCGCCTTGGAAGAATTGTTTTGAGCCGATCGCGCCCCGAGCTGCACTCGATTCTGATCGCCAACCGCGGCGAAATCGCGGTCCGCATCATCCGTGCCTGCCGCGAATTGGGTGTCCGCAGCATTGCCGTGTACAGCGATGCTGATCGCGGCGCTCTGCATACTCGATTGGCGGACCAGGCGCATCGGCTGGGACCGGCACCGGCGCGCGAATCCTACCTCGACGTGGCGCGCATCATCGAAGTAGCGTGCGCGGCCGGCGCGGATGCGGTGCATCCAGGGTATGGCTTGCTCAGCGAGAACGCCGATTTCGCGGCCGCGGTCATCGCCGCGGGATTGGTGTTCATCGGGCCTCCGCCGGATTTGATCGCCACCCTGGGTGACAAGGTTTCCGCGAGGGCGGTAGCGCGCCGCTGCGGCGTGCCGCTGCTGCCGGCCTCCGATGCCACGATTACCGGGGCCGGCGAGGCTTTGCGCGTGGCGCGAAGCATCGGATTTCCTCTGCTGGTCAAAGCCTGTTTCGGCGGTGGCGGTCGCGGCATGCGGGTGGTCCACGATGAGTCCGGCCTGCAGACTGCATTGCAAGAGGCGGGCCGCGAATCGACGGCGGCGTTCGGACGCGCCGAAGTCTATTTGGAGCGCTTCGTAGCGCACGCTCGGCATGTCGAAGTTCAGGTGCTGGGCGACGCACATGGCAATGTGCTGCATCTGGGCGACCGTGATTGCTCAGTGCAGCGTCGTAACCAAAAAATGATCGAGGAGGCGCCGGCGCCAGATTTGGCACCGCAGTTGCGCGCGGCGCTGGCAGATGCGGCGCTTCGCCTGGCGACGAGCGTGGGATATCAAAGTGCCGGCACCGTGGAGTTTCTGGTTGACGCCAAAACTGGGCAATTTCACTTCCTGGAAATGAATACGCGTCTGCAAGTGGAGCATGGCGTGACAGAATTGGTGACGGGAGTGGATTTGGTGCAGGCGCAGATCCGCATCGCGGCAGGCGAGCCGCTGGCTTTCTCGCAGAACCAGGTGCGCATCAACGGCCATGCGATCGAGGCGCGGATCGCCGCCGAAGATCCCTGGGATGGTTTCCGACCGCACGCGGGTAGGATCGAGAGTCTGAATTTGCCGTTGGGCCCCTGGCTGCGCCTGGATTTCGGCGTGGAATCCGGTGACGCCATCCCCTCTCACTATGACTCGATGTTCGGCAAGCTTCACGCCTGGGGCCCGGACCGCAACAGCGCCCGCGAGCGTTTGGCCGTTGCGCTGGAGCTGCTCAAGATCGCCGGCGCTCCGACGACCGCACCGTATCTGCGTCAGGTGTTGGAGCAGCCCGATTTCGTCGCGGTGGCACACGATACGAGCTCGGTCGACCGCAGTTGGGCCCCCGATCCCGCGCATCGCCCGGAGCCGGTAGCGGCAGTCACCCGGCAAGCATCGGAGAATTTCGCCGAGCGCCGGGTACGCCTGGGTACCCGCGCGGGCACCATCGAAGTTTCGGTCTACGGCCGAGAGCACCGCAGGCCCACGGTACTGGCCGCCGGCGGTGGAACACGCGGGACCGATGTGAGCTCCCCGACTGCGACCGAGCCAGTGGCGCCGCTAGACGGGTCAGTCGTGCGGGTTGCCGTGGTGGCGGGCGAACGGGTGGAAAAGGGTGCATTGCTGCTGATTCTCGAGGCCATGAAAATGGAACTGCCGGTGTTTGCGCCGCGCGACGGCGCGGTTGAGGCCGTGATGGTCAAGATTGGCGACGTAGTCACCCGCGGTGGGCTGTTGGTCAAGCTGTCGACAACCGGCTGAGCCGGCCACAGGCACCCTGGCAGGCGCCCAATATCCAAAGATAGGCGCCGAATGACCCCCGGCGACCCTAATGTAGCGGAGCCGGGACGCGCGCCCTAGTGCGTCTTCCCGCCTCGGAGCAAACACGCGTGGAGACGACTATCGTATGACCGGTGCAGAGCCGACCGACAAGAATCTGCCGATCTTGGCGGAGCTATTGCGACACAGGGCGGAAAGCCTTCCCGAACACACCTTCGCGATTTTTCCCGAGGCGTCCATTGGCTACCGGCAATTGCTTTTGCAAGCCAGTTCCCTCGCCAAGGGCCTGATCGCCATGGGTTTTCCCCCGCGCGGTCACGTGGCGATTTTGATGCCGAATGGCTTGGATTTCTTGCTCGCGCATTTCGCCGTGCAGCTGGCTGGCGGCATCTCGGTTCTACTCAACGCACGTTCCCGGCAACAAGAGTTGAGGTACGCCATTCCTCATTGCGATGCCGAGTTCTTGTTGACCACCGACGCAATCGATGCGCACGTCAACTTCGCACATCTGTTGGAAGAAGCCTTTCCCGAACTGCGGGACTCCGACGGCGATCGCGATTTGCGGCCGACGGGGGCGCCTCGATTGCGGCGAGCGGTGCTGTTCGGCAACAAGCGGTGGACAGCCGCAATGTCTGTGTCAACGCTGGTCGACAGGGGCCTCACGATCTCCGACGAGGCTCTGACATCGCGCCAAGCGGGCCACGATGCAGAAGAGACTGCCGTGATGATTTACACCTCGGGGACCACCGCGTCACCCAAGGCCTGCGAGCTCAGCCATGCGGGCCTGCAACGTAGCTGGGCAATCTATGCCCGAGCCGTGGGTCTTTCGGAGAGAGAAAAAGTATGGGACCCGATGCCTTTCTTCCACTCGGGAGGCATCGGACTCATGACCGGCATCATGGCCCGAGGCGCTACGATCGTCAGCAGCGCTCACTTCGATGCCGAAATCATCGTCGACTTGGTGCTTCGTCATCGCATCGAGCACTTGTATCCCGGCTTTCACGCGCTGGCGCTGCCGGTCATGCAGTCTCCGCGGTACAACCGCCGCGACTTCGATTTCGTACGCACCATGGTGGTGGTCGGCCCGCTCGGAACCCTGCGTTGGATCCAAAGTGTGCTGCCGGCTCATGCCACTGTGATGAATCTGTTTGGCATGTCGGAGGGTTCGGGCTTGGTGACGCTGACCCCGCCACAGGCCTCGGAGGAGCGGCGTTTGACTACGAGCGGTCCGGCACCGGACCATGTTGAAGTGCGCATAGTGTCCCCTGAAACAGGGGAACGGCTGCCGGCCGAATCGCCCGGCGAAATCCAATTTCGCGGCGGCGGCGCGTTTCGTGCCTACTACAAAGACCCGGAGGCGACGCACGCGACGATATTGCCAGGTGGCTGGATACGCACGGGAGATCTCGGCAAAATGGACGCTGAGGACTGGCTCCACTACTTGGGTCGGCTGAAGGACATGCTCAAAGTGGGCGGCGAGAACGTTGCAGCCGTTGAAATCGAGTCCTTCCTCAGCACCCATCCGGCGGTGAAATTCGTGCAGGTGATCGGCAAGCCCGATCGTCGCCTGGGAGAAGTCCCCGTGGCCTTCGTCGAATGCAATCCGGGTTTTGCGCCCAGCGGGCAGGAGCTGATCGACCTGTGCATCGGCAAGATCGCACGCTACAAGATTCCCAGCGACGTGATTTTCGTTACGCAGTGGCCGATGTCGGCTACCAAGATTCAGAAGTTTAAGCTGCGTGAGCTATTACCACCTGATCTGTCCGATTCATGAACGGCATGGGGCGAATCGATTGCGGCCGCGCGCGCGCCGCATGCGGTACTGGTTCACAGTTTGTAATTTTGTCCGCTGCAGACCACACCCCGTCGGCGATCCACGACGGCTCGGCGTCTTGAATCAGGCGGGCCAACCTCGCAAACTCTGGGTTTGCGGTTGATCCGCGGCATTGGTCAAAAGGTACAACATGCGTCAAATCGTCGCTTTTATGGCTCCGCTGATACTTGCCGGCGCCGGGGTGTGCCGCGCGGGGGATTTGGGCATCCATGTAGTTCTCTCCGGTCAAGTGGCGCCCGGTGTATATGGCCAGGTTGAACTGGGCAATGCACCGCCGCCGCCGCTGGTTTATGCGCAACCGATGCTGATCGATCCTCAGGTGGCCGTGTTGCCGCCTGTTTACTTGCACGTACCTCCGGGACATGCGAGGAATTGGCGCAGGTATTGCCGGGAATACAACGCCTGCAACCGGCGTGTGTACTTCATTCGGTCGGCGGAATATGAACCGGACTATGAGCGTCACTACCATGAGCACGAGCGCGCCGACGATCATGAGTATGAGCATGAACATGAGCACGAACACGGGCACGGGCATGAACACGGGCACGGGCACGGGCACGATAACGATCGGCACGACGATAACTGAGCGCCTGCTCTCGCCGCACCCTCCGGAACGCCATCGCCGTCGCGCGTGGGAGGGCCCGGGCCTTACTTGGCGCGCAACTTGATCTCGCGCTCTATTTCCCGCATGTCGTTGATCGGAGCGGAGCAGGTCATGCCGGTGCACACGTAGGCCACCGTCCCGGCCGTCGCGCGCTTTTCGGCGAGGCCGGGCGGCAGCAAGGCGGCGTCGCGGGGAATGGCGAAACTCATTCGAGTGGGCGCGTACCGGGCGCGGAACTGCGCGGACCAGCGTTCGACCTGCGGCTCATCGCCGCGAATGATCACGATTTGCGTGGATCCTAGAAAGTCCTCCAGGGCGTTCACCAGGCTGATATGCGCCTGAGGGTATTGTTGCAGCATCGGCCACGCCGCCTTGAGAGTGCGCTCGGCGGCATTCAAGTAGCGCATGTCGCCGAGCAGGTATCCCAAGCGGCAGAGCACGGACGCTGCTACGCCGTTGCCGGAGGGAATGGAATCGTCGCTGAAGGTCTTGCTGCGATGGATGAGTCGCTCGTGATCCGACGCCGTGAAGAAAAACCCGCCGGCATCGCGGTCCTCGAATTGCAGCAGCATCACTTCGATAAGCTGCTGCGCGAATTGCAGATCGCTGCTGCGCCAGCGCGTTTGCAGCAGTTCGAGCAGGGCGTCGGCGAGAAAGGCATGGTCATCCAGGTAGGCCGGCAGGTGCGCGCGTCCATCCTTGTAAGTCGCGAGCAAGCGGCCGTCGCGCCACAACGTGCGGCGGATGAAGTCGACCGCCGCCGTGGCGGCGTCGGCCAGCTCGGGCCGCCGCAGCACTCTGGCCGCGATCGCGAGGCCCTTGATCATGAGCGCGTTCCATGCCGTAAGGACTTTCTCGTCGCGCGCCGGCCACACGCGTAAATTACGCGCTGCGAGCAATTTCGCCCGCGCGGAATCAACCGATGCCGCCGCCGCGGCCGCGGCCGCAGCCGCAGCCGAAGCCGCCGTGGTTGCCGTTGCCGCCGCGTGATCCGGCGCGACCACGCGCAGGTGCCATTCCCCTTCGAAATTGGCATTTCCCGCCATTCCGAAGCGGCGCGAGAAAACGCCGTACTCCTCCGGCGTCAGCAGCCTTTGAACTTCGGCTCGGGTCCACACGTAGAATTTTCCCTCGCGGCCTTCGGAGTCCGCGTCGAGGCTGGAATAAAAGCCGCCTTCTGGCGATCGCATGTCGCGCAACGCCCAGTCCGCGGTTTCACCGGCAACCCGCGCAAACAGCGCCTCGCCGGTCGCAAGGCTGGCTGCGGCGTACTCGTACAACAGCTGACCGTTGTCATAGAGCATCTTTTCGAAGTGAGGAATCATCCAATCGTCATCGACCGAATATCGGCAAAATCCGCCGCCGAGCTGGTCGTAGATGCCGCCTTCGGCCATTCGCGTGAGCGTGAGAGTCGCCATGTACAGCGCCTTGAGATCGGGGCTGGTGTCGCTCGAGGTGCCATGCCAATGGCGCATGCAGCGTTCGATACTGCCGGGATGCGGAAATTTGGGTGCCTGACTGAAGCCGCCCGAATCCGGATCGAACGACCGTTCGAGCGCCGCCCGCGCCTGGCTCAAGGGCGATTCGTCCAGCGTGATGCCGCCGGCCGCCTGAGCGGCCGCGGGATTGGGCAGCAGCTGCGCAAAGGCGAGCTTCAGCTGCTCATTCTGCGCGGCGATGTCGGCAGTGTGGCCGTGATAATACTCGGCGACGCGACGCAAAATGTCGGCGAAGGCGGGCAGTCCACGGCCCGGCTCCTTGGGAAAGTACGTGCCGCCGAAAAAGGGTTGTTGATCCGCCGGAGTCAGGAACATGGTCAGCGGCCAGCCGCCGGAGCGCTGTGTAATCAGCTGCTGCGCCACCTGATAAATCTTGTCCAAGTCGGGGCGCTCTTCGCGGTCGACTTTGATGTTGACGAACAATTCGTTCATCAGGGCGGCGGTGGCGGGGTCCTCGAAGGACTCGTGCGCCATGACGTGGCACCAGTGGCAGGCCGAATAGCCGATCGACAACAGGATGGGCTTGTTCTCGCGCTTGGCCCTGTCCAGCGCCGCTTCGCTCCAAGGGTACCAATCGACCGGATTGCCCGCGTGCTGCAGCAAATAGGGGCTGGTCTCCGCGGCTAGGCGATTGCGCTGCATCTTCAAGGCTCCTGTCGGATAGAATGAACACCAATATACGTCAAGTACTTCCCATGTCAGACTCGAGTCAAGCGGCGGAGTTGCCCGCCCTGCGATTGAAACGCAACGAAGATCGTCGTCTGCACGCCGGACATCTATGGATCTTCAGTAACGAGGTGGATACCCGGCAAACTCCTTTGAATAGGTTCAAAGCGGGCGAGGTGGTGCGCGTTTTGGCGCACAACGATCGGGCGCTGGGGCTGGCCTACGTCAATCCGCAGTCGCTGATCTGTGCCCGTCTGCTCAGCACCTGGAAATTTCCCGACGTCCCCTGGTTCGCGGCGCGCATGCGCGTGGCGCTGAAGCTTCGCGAGCGTCTGTACCCAAAACCGTACTACCGCCTGGTGTACGGCGAATCCGACGGCCTGCCGGGGTTGGTGATCGATCGCTACGGCGCCGCCTGCGTCGCGCAAATCGGGACCGCCGGCATGGAACGGTTCAAGCCACAGATTCAAGAGGCGTTGCGCCGGATCCTGGATTGTGACGCCCTGCTTTTCAAGAACGACGGCGCCGCGCGCGAACTGGAGGGGTTGCCTCTGTATGTGGAGGCTGCGGCGGCCACGTTCGACGAAATGGCGCTGGTCATCGAGGATGACCTCGAATTCCAAGTGCCTTTGACGAAGGGACAAAAGACCGGCTGGTTCTTCGATCAGGCGGCCAACCGCCGGGCATTATCGAAATTCGTGCGCAAGGGAGCACGCGTGCTGGACGTGTTCAGCTATGTCGGCGCCTGGGGCGTGCATGCGGCGCGCAGCGGCGCGCGCGAAGTGCTGTGCGTCGACAGTTCCGCCGCCGCGCTCGAATTGGCCGCGGCCAATGCCGACCGCAACAAGGTGATCCCGGCCGGTGGGAGCGCTGCCGGCGGGAGCCTGGCGGGCGGCAAGCTTGCGACCCGCAGGGGCGATGCCTTCGATGTGCTCGAGGGTCTCGCCAAAGAGGGCGCGCGATTCGACATCGTGGTCATCGATCCGCCGGCGTTCGCCAAGCGTAGGAAGGATGTTCCGAAGGCGCTTGCCGCGTACAAGCGCTTGAACCAGCTGGCAATGCAGGTGATCGCCGATGACGGCATTCTGGTGACTTGCTCATGTTCCTATCATGTGAGCGCGGAGGATTTGCAGGATGCCATTGCCAAAGCGGCGCGGGCGGCCGACAAGCACCTGCAGATCCTGGAAATGGGCGGCCAGGCACCGGACCATCCGGTGCATCCGGCGATACCCGAGACCCGGTATCTCAAAGCCTATTTCTGTCGGGTCAACGACAGTTTAAAGTAGCGCGCATGCTGACCTATCCGCATATAAACCCCATCGCCATTTCGGTCGGCCCGATATTCGGTCTCGGCCCCTTGCGCGTCCACTGGTACGGGATCATGTACCTCATCGGATTCGTCGCGGCCTGGTGGCTGGCGAGATATCGCGCGAAACGACCGGGATCCACCTGGTCGGCGCTCGATATCGACGACTTGATTTTCTACAGCGCCATCGGAGTCATCGCCGGAGGCCGGATAGGGTGGTGTATTTTCTACGGGCATGACGTGATTGCCGAGAGTTGGCTGAACGTCTTCCATATTTGGGACGGAGGCATGTCCTTTCACGGCGGCATGACCGGCGTGTTGGTGGCGGGCATGATATTCGCGCGGGTCAAGCACAAGCGAATTCCCGACGTGCTCGATTTCCTGGCGCCCTTGCCGGGCATCGGCCTCTTGGCCGGCCGATTGGGAAATTTCATCAATGGCGAACTCTGGGGCAAGCCGACGGATTTACCGTGGGGCTTCGGCGTGCCGAATGCAGATGGCGTGCTCATCGCCCGTCACCCCTCGCAGCTCTATGAGGCGGGCCTCGAGGGCCTGGTGTTGTTCACGGTGTTGTGGTGGTTCACGGCCAAGCCGCGGCCGCGCCTGGCGCCCACCGGCCTATTCCTGCTGATCTACGGATGCGCCCGGTTCACCGTCGAATGGGTGCGCCTGCCCGATGCGAACATCGGTTATCTGGCCGGCAATTGGCTGACCATGGGCATGCTGTTGACCACCCCGATGATTTTCATCGGCGCGGCGATAATGATGTATGCCTATCGGCGCAATGCCGTCTCCGGGAACCTGGGCGCAGTGAAGGCCTGATGCGGCAGTATCTCGATTTTCTGCGCCGCATCAGGCAGGGCGAGCGCAAGGACGACCGCACGGGCACCGGTACCTTGAGCGTATTCGGGCATCAAATGCGCTTCGATCTTGCGGCCGGCTTTCCGCTGGTGACCACCAAGAAGCTGCACCTGCGTTCGATCATCTACGAACTCCTGTGGTTTCTGAGCGGCGACACCAACATCAAGTATCTGCGCGAGCACGGCGTCAGCATCTGGGATGAGTGGGCGGACAAGAACGGGGACTTGGGCCCGATATACGGCAAGCAGTGGCGCAGCTGGCCGGCCGACGGCGGCGCCATCGATCAGCTCGCGCGCGTGGTCGAACAGCTGAAAAGCAATCCGAATTCGCGGCGCATCATCGTCAGCGCATGGAACGTCGGGGAATTGGACCGGATGGCGCTGTTGCCCTGTCACGCCTTGTTCCAGTTCTATGTCGCCGGCGGCCGCCTATCCTGTCAGCTCTACCAGCGCAGCGCCGATGCGCTGCTCGGCGTGCCGTTCAACATCGCGTCCTATGCCTTGCTGACCCACATGCTGGCGCAGCAATGCCATCTCGATGTCGGCGATTTCGTGTGGACCGGCGGCGATTGCCATCTGTACCTCAATCATCTGGACCAGGCGGATCTGCAGCTCACGCGCACGCCGTATCCGTTGCCGAAGCTCGCGATTCGGCGCGTGCCGCCGAGCTTGTTCGAGTATGCCTTCGAGGATTTCGAGATCCTCGATTACCGGCATCACCCCGCCATCAAAGCACCCATTTCCGTCTGATCTCAAACCGCTCAGGACCCCATGAAAAAGCGCGCGCCCCGCACCCGCTCACCCTTGTACGAAGTTCGTCATTCAACCATCCACGGTTACGGCGTGTTCGCGCTGCGCAGAATCCGCAAGGGCACCACCATCATAGAGTACCTGGGCGATCGCGTGAGCCACGTCCAGGCCGACGATCGCTATGAGGACAAGGATCCGAACGACAACCATACGTTTCTGTTCACGGTTGATGCAAAGACCGTGATCGACGCCGGCGTGAACGGCAACGATGCGCGCTACATCAATCACGGCTGTGATCCGAACTGCGAAAGCACGGCCTTGAACAAACGCATCTTCATCGAAGCGATACGGACCATACAGCCCGGCGAAGAGCTGTCCTACGATTATCAGATCCAGCGCGACAGCGACGATGCGCCCAATGTAGACGAAGTCTATGCCTGCCGCTGCGGCGCCAAGAACTGCCGCGGCAGCATGCTGGAAGCGGCCAAGAAGCCGCGCCAGCCGGCGCGGCGTGCCTCGAGCCGCGCCAAGCGCTCGAAAGGGCGCGGCTGATGCGGGCCCGCGGTACGTGGCCGCGAACTTACCGGCCGGCGCCGCAAGTTCGTGGGCATTGATGCCGGTTCAAGGTTCGTATCGATTCGGGATCAATTCCTGGCGCGGCCGCTGGTACGCGGCCTGGAGGATTGCGCGCGCGAGCGCCGCACACGGGGTGATTTTGCCCCGGCCCGCATCGGCATCGATCGGACTTTGCAGCGGCGCGGGGACATTCGCGGCGATTTCACGTGTTGGATCACCTCACCGCTGTTTCCGGCAGAACAGGTATTACTGGATGAGCTGGAACGACTGCGCCTGGAGCTGAACCGCCGCTGCTTCCTTGGATTGTTCGAACTCGAGCTGCACTACGCCTGGTACCCGCCCGGTACGGGCTATGCGCGGCATGTCGACCAGCCGCGAGGCCGCGAGCAGCGCAAGCTGTCGCTGGTGCTTTACTTGAACGAGGGTTGGGCGCGCGGGGCCGGCGGCGAGCTGCGGTTTTACGAAGCGGCCGCGGGCGTCAGGGACATCGAGCCGATCGCCGGACGGCTGGTGTGCTTTCTCACGGCGGGATGCGAGCATGCGGTGCTGCCCACCCTGCGCGAACGTTTGAGCATCAGTGGGTGGTTCCGGGCCCGCGATTGAAACGGGAACATTGGCGAATTGCGAGGAATTGCGGGGAATTGCGCGGCATTTCGCGGCGAGCTTGCTGCGCCGCGAAACAGGCTGCCCGCCGCAAAATGAATGGCACGAATGTTGCTCGGATCATATCGTGTATCATTACCAAGTCATGCCATGAGGCGCTCCAAAGGCAATCACGCGCCCACCTAAATCCGGTTCACCTATGCGCTTGCCGTCGCTCAAATTTCTCAAGACCTTTCAGGTCGCGGCCAAGCTGCAGAGCTTCAAAGCCGCTGCCGAGGATGCGTTCGTCACCCCGTCGGCCGTGAGCCATCAGATCAAGGCGCTCGAGGAGCAACTCGGCGTTTCCTTGTTCGAGCGCGGGGTACGCTCGCTGACGTTGACCGATGCCGGCGCCCACTACCTCGAACACATCAACGATATTTTCTCGAAGCTCGAGTCCGTCACCGAGCAGCTGCAGATCCGCTACGGACGCTCGATCATCCGGCTGAACGTGCCGCCGTTCTTTGCGAATGAACTGTTGCTGCCGCGCCTGGCTTCCTTTTCGCAGGCGCGCGAGGAGACCGATATTCGCATCGAGACCACGTTCTCCGCGCCGAAGACGCATCCGCCGGAGGCAGACCTGTCCATCGTCGTGGGTTGCGGTCCCTGGGAGGAATTGACGGCGCATGAGTTGTTCGCGCAGAGCTTCATCGCCGCCTGCTCGCCGGCGTTTTTGGCGGAGAACCCGATCGGCTCGTATGACGACCTGAACGGCAAGACATTGTTGTTGCATGAGGAACGGCGCGAGGCATGGGAACGCTGGGCGGCGGATCTGGGAATCGAGCCGATCAAGCCCAATCGGCTGGTGCGTCTCGACACCATGTCGGCGGTGGTGCTGGCCGCCGAGCAGGGCGTCGGTGCTGCTCTGGTTCCGGCGCGCCTGAGCGCCGACCGCTTCATTGCCGGCGGCCTCGTCAAATTGTTCGATGCGGAATTGGCCACGAATGAGAGTTACTTTCTATTGCACAGGCCCGAGGACAGCAAACGCGAGGATCTGCAGGAATTGACGCGATGGATATTGAGTGAGTGCCGGGTCGCTTGAGGCGGCCGGCGCCGCGACCGCCCTCGAATTGGTCGTTGCGGTGGCGGAGAACGATGTCATCGGCCGCGACAACCGGCTGCCCTGGCATCTGCCCGCGGATTTGAGGCATTTCAAATCCCTCACTCTCGGCGGCCATGTGCTGATGGGCCGCAAAACCTATGAGTCGATCGGCAAGGCATTGCCCGGCCGGACCAATCTGGTGTTGAGCCGTTCCGCGGGATTTGCGCCCGGTGATTGCACCGTCGTTGCGACGCTCGACGAGGCGCGCAGGGTCTGCGGCGCGCAGGCTGTGCTGATGGTGATCGGCGGAGCGGACATTTTCCGCCTATGCCTGCCGCTGGCCGGCCGCATCCACCTCACGCTGGTGCATGCGCGAATCGAAGGCGGCGACACGTTTTTTGCCGGCTGGCGCGGCGCGCAGTGGCGCGAGTCGTCCCGCGAACGGCACGCAGCAGACGACAAGAATGCCTACGCCTGCAGCTTCGTCACGCTCGAGCGCGCGAGGCCGGCCAATCGCGGCTAAAGGGGCGCGAGCCGGGCATTGACCTCGCGCGCCGCGTGTTCGAAATCGACGTCTGCGAGGCTTGCGACCGCGCCGGCCGTCAACTCGGCCAGCAGCTGTGCCTGGATCATCCCGCGCGCCTGGGCGGTTTTATATTCGATCTCATGGTGGAACATGACCATGGAGTATCGCGGAATGAAGCGCTGCGGATGGCGCCTTTCGAGCTCCAACGACAGTTCCTGTTGCAGCTGAAATCTCGGATCGGCAACTTGCTCGCGCATTTCCGAGTAGTTCTCGAGCGACATGGCGGCGATTGCGTCGGTATTCGGCTTGCGCGTGGCGCTGAATTCAGCGAACGCCGGCTCCCAGGACGAATGCCGGCCCACACAGGCGTCGAATTCCACGCAGTCCTCGAAGCAGCAGTTCATGCCCTGGCCGTGAAACGGCACGATGGCGTGCGCCGAATCGCCGATCAACGCCGTCACGCCGCCGTGGTGCCAGGGACTTGCGGACACGGTGCCGAGGAACCCCGTGGGGTGGGCCTGGAACTCCGCGATGCAATCGGGCATCAGTTCGCGCGCGTCCGGAAAATTCTGCGAGAGGAATCGTTCGATGGCGCTGACCTCGCTCAAGGTCTCGAAACTGACCGCACCCTGCTTGGGCAGGAACAGGGTGGCGGTGAAGCTGCCGTCGCCGTTCGGCAGAGCGATCAACATGTGATTGCCTCGCGGCCAGATGTGCAACGCATCGCGAACCATCCGATAGCTGCCGTCCGCAGCCGCCGGCATCGACAACTCCTTGTAGCCGTGCGTAAGGTCGGTCTCCTGGGTCTCGATGAATCCCAGCGTGCTCATGCGCCGGCGCATCAGTGAACCCGCGCCGTCGGTCGCCAGCAGCGGCTGCATAGCGACGCTGCTCAACCGATTGCGGCGCAGATCGCGAATCAGCGCAGTCCCCGCATCGAACTCGGCGGCCTCGAAGCGATGTTCGAAATGCACGCGCACGCCATGCTCCCGCACGGCGACATCGAGCAGCGCTTGGTTGAGCCGATGCCGCGAGATGGAATAGATCACCTCATTGGGGCGCCGACCATAGGGCTGCAGCGACGTGGCGCCGTCCGTTTGATGGATGAGACGGCCGCGCATCGGCAGCAGCTCGGCGCTCAAGTCCCGAAAAGCACCTGCCAATTGCAGCGCATGTATCCCGCGGTCGGCCAACGCCAGATTGATGGACCGGCCGGACTCGGCGGCGGCGCCGCGCGGATCGGAACGGGATTCGTACAGATCCACGCGGGAGAAGCCGCGGCGCTTGAGCAGGATGGCGAGCAGGGCGCCCGTGGGGCCCGCGCCGACGATGCCGACCGGTTCTTGGATCAGGCTCACGGGTGCAGGGCTTGCGATAGCACGTCCACGGCGGCGAACACGTCACTGTATGAGTTGTACAGAGGCACCGGGGTCAGCCGCAGTACGTCGGGTTCCCGCCAATCGCTCACGACTCCCGCAGCCGTGAGCCGCTCGTAGCAGCGTTTGGCTTCGGCGGCGGGCCGGGCGATTCTGAGGCTCAATTGCGCGCCGCGATCTTCGGCTGCGGCCGGCGTGACGATGTCCACCTGGCCCGGCAAGCGGTCCTCGATCAGACGCTGCAAGAACCCGGTCAGCGCAATCGACTTGTCCCGCAGCCGTTGCATGCCGGCACGCTGAAAGATATCCAATGACGCCAACAGCGGCGCGGTGGAGAGCACGGGAGGATTGCTGATTTGCCACCCTTGGGCGCCGGCAATCGGGCGAAATTCGGGACCCATCAGAAACCGCGTCGCCTTGTCGTGTCCCCACCAGCCGGTGAGCCGCGGTAAATCGGTGCGGCGGCCATGACGCTCGTGCACGAAGCAGCCGCCGATGGCGCCGGGCCCTGCGTTGAGATACTTGTAGCTGCACCATACGGCGAAGTCGGCGTTCCAATCGTGCAATTGCAGCAGCGTGTTGCCGATGGAGTGCGCGAGATCCAGGCCAACCGCCGCGCCGATCCCGCGAGCGGCGGCGATCAGGGGCGCAAGGTCCAAGGATTGTCCGGTGAGATATTGAACGCCGGGCAGCAAAACCAGGGCCAGCCGGCCCGCTTCTCGCTCGATGCGGTCGATGACATCGCCCGTTCTCAAAGCCCGCTCGCCGGCGCGAGGTTCGATCTCGATCAAATGTTCCGCTGCGTTCAAGCCATGAAACGCCAGCTGCGAGATGATGGCGTACCGATCCGAGGGAAATGCCGATTGCTCGATCAGCACCTTATTGCGCCGTCCATCCGGGCGGAAGAAACTGACCATCATCAGGTGCAGATTCACCGTCAACGAATTCATGGCGACGACTTCGTCCGCATCGGAGCCGACCAGTGCAGCGAGCGGCCCCGCCACCTGTTCGTGATAGCCGATCCACGGGCGCGCGGCTTCGTGATGCCCGAGCACGCCCAAGCGCCGCCAGTCCGCCAGTTCCGTTTCGACATATTGCGCCGCCGACTTGGGCTGCAATCCCAGCGAGTGGCCGCAGAGATACACCGATTTTCGGCCCGCGGCGTCGTAGGGATGGTGGAATTGCGCCGCAAAACCAGCCAACGGATCGGCCGCGTCTCGCGCCAGTGCGCCGCCCGCGTCGAGCGCTGCGTCCTGCGCCGCGCCGGTCAGGGTAGGCTCGCCTTCACGTGGGCTCCATCTGCATGACGGTGCCGCAGGCACTGCAGGTGCGGTGTCGAACGCTCGAATAAAACCGGGAAAAAATCTCCGGCAACTGTGTTTCAATGTCGCGTACCGCGACGCGTTCCAGATACAGTGAATGGCCGCAGTTTTCGCAGTACCATGAGAAGCCATCCAGTTCTTTGGGGCCCCGGCGCCGCTCGACGACCAGCCCGACGCTGCCCGCAGGCCGCTGCGGCGAATGAGGCACTTCCGGCGGCAACAAAAACACTTCGCCCTCGCGGATCGGTATTTCCCGCAGCCGGCCGTCCTGCACGGTTTTGAGCACCATGTCCCCCTCGATCTGGAAGAAGAGCTCCTCGCTCGAATCATGATGAAAATCTTTGCGCGAATTGGGGCCGCCTACGGCCATGATGATGAATGCGCTGTCCTGAAACAGCAGTTTGTTGCCCACCGGAGGTTTGAGCAGATCACGATGTTGCTCGATCCAGCGGTGCAGGTTGAAGGGTGGCGCTATTGGCATACTCGCATTATAGCGATGCCCTTGAAACTTCGCCGCCATTGGCGTGGTCGAAACCTGCGGAGGTAGCCATGCGGTCCGTTTGGGTGGGTGTTGCGACGGGTTTGATGCTCGCGGCGGTGACGCATGCGGCGACTGACACCGGTAAGCCGGTGGCGGCGGTCTGGAAGGAGCAACAGCTGAATTTCCACTACATGGGCCGGACATCGCGCTATTCCTGCGTCGGCCTGCGCGACAAAGTGCGCGCCATGCTGCTCGATCTGGGA
>Ga0070696_100000206_pt1 | contig 35278 bp, 65 predicted proteins | sample KBSK1253metaG_FD_65474 | JGI IMG/M metagenome (GOLD analysis project Ga0070696, IMG submission 65474) | Corn, switchgrass and miscanthus rhizosphere microbial communities from Kellogg Biological Station, Michigan, USA - KBS K1-25-3 metaG | ecosystem: Host-associated > Plants > Roots >... | reverse complement strand
CCGATGGGGCCCGGTAAAATCAGCGTAGGTGATGCCGGCGGTCCCCAGGGTGGCGACCCACACGTACCGGAAGTAGTCCAGCGGGTTCGGCAGCGTGGTATCGAATCTCGTGGTACTCGACCAGTAGGCGGAGGCCACCGGCCTGGGAAACGCACTCGACCCCGTACCCCAACATCCGGTGCCGGCATTGTTCGTGAAGGCCGGGAACGTACAGCCCATCGAGGCGGCCATCGCAATCGACGCTTCCCATTCCGCCTTTGTCGGGAGCCGCCACTGGCCGGCGACCGAGTGATCCGTCAGCCCGCAGTCGCCATGCTTGACCGCGTGGGCCGAGGCGTGCACGCTCGCATAGTCGGCGTACGGCAGACACTCCGATTGCTGCAACCAGATCAAGCCGGTCACCTGGTCGGTCACGGTGCCGTTGCCGCAGTCCACATACCGCACATCGTTCGCCCAGCAGCGACCGTCGGGCAGCGACAGCGTGCCCGGGGCGCCGGCCACGCCATTGATTCCGTTGGTCCCATTGATCCCGTTGGTTCCTGGCACCCCCTGCGGTCCGACGATCTGCCAGTGCATCGGCGTCTCAGCCAGCGCCGCGGGCGCCGTGAGGCATTGGCCGTTCACGCCGACAATGCGCGCGATCTTGCTGACGTTGCCCACACAGGCATGCACGACGGTCGGATCGTTGTTCCCCGCGTGGGCCGCGAGAAGCACCGGGACGCAGGCACACACTGCGACGAGCGCGAGGCGTTTCACTGACAGCTCCTTGTGAGGGGGGTTCGCGCGCGGAGTCTACGCAACGGCACCCACGATGTCAGCGCCACTTCAGTGGCCCCACGTGCGAGATCACATGCGGGACCTCTTGTCTGCCTCGGCGGCGACTTCAGTCGGTCAGTCCTGCCCCTCGCGGCGTTGCGCCTGCCGCGCGCGACGCTGGGCCTCTTGGATCTCATCGGAGGGCAGCGGGCCAGCGGCCTCACATCGGTGGCTGCAGTAGTGCTGGTCCGGCGGCGGCCCGTCGTCCTCAGGGCCGTAGACCACGACGATCCGCCAGCCGGCCGGCGGGCCCGCACGTGACCGCGGGGTGTGGACATCCTTCCCGCAGGAATCGCAGACCCAGGCGTGTTCATGCATCGGCGTATACTGGCCTCCGTGCCCCTTGAGGATCGTGAGCCGCGGACGAATTTCACCGCACGCCTCGGCAACAACCTGCTGGCATACCTCGTCCGCGAACAGGTCGACCCCGCGCTCTGGCGCCCAGCGCTGGAGGTGGCGATCGCCCTCCTGCCCGTCAAGGCTGCGGACCACCGCGTGTCTGACTCCATCGTCGTCGCTACGGCCCCTTGTCCGCATTGCGGCGTACTGATCAACCTCACGATGGATCGTCAGCTGATCCGGCCTACCGAAACGCCGAGGCCAGCAACGCGAGGGTGAAGACCGCGAGTATGATGCCCACGCCCCACTTGGCCGTGGTCGAGATCCAATCCGCTTGATGCGTTGACATCGTCCTGTTTTCCTTTCAGCTATTCACCGATCGTTCCGACGCAATCGTCCGGCATACAGAGCCGCGGATAACAGCGACGACGCCGACGCCAGCAATCGCAGGGTGCCCAAAAAGGAAAGTGATCACCGACGCGCACGACGAGGCATAGCGGCCGTGGGTTTGGTGCGCACCCGCTCGTCGATCGCAGCGGGCTGCGACGGAGTTCCTTCCTTTGGTTTCGCCGGGCGCAGTTTCATGCCCGTCTCCACGAGATGCGTTAAGAGACCGCTGACCAACTCTGCATGGCGGTCCAGATCCTTGGCGCCGAGCACGTCTTCCAACCACGCCAGGAACGGCAACAGCAGTTCGATCCCGATGTTCTCGCCGCGTTCGATCCGGCGTAGCGCATCGAGGGTGATACCGATTTCCGGAGCCGCTTCCTTTTGATTCAGACCGGTTTGGCCGCGCAGGTATTGCAGCCACGCCCCGAGCGCAGGTGCGATCCGCTTGCCGCGCGGTTTCTTGCGCGCGCGCGGTGTCTTCGGCGGCACGGGGCGAGTCTGTCGGCCAGGTGCCGCGCAGTCAATACCCACAAAGCGCGCCGTTTCAGGCACTTACCTGACATAGCAGTGTAATCACGGATATTACTTGACCATCATGGATATTTCCGATATCTTCTGCACCCATGACATTGCGAGAGGCGCGAGACTTGGCGGGGCTGACGCGCGATCGGCTCGCGAAAGCCGCCGGCACGACGACAACGACGATCTACGACATCGAGACCGGACGCAGCGTCCACCCCTCCCATCACCTCGTGGTGCGCATCGTGCGCGCGCTTCAACGCGCTGGCCTGGCGGGGCTGACGATCGAACAGGTCTTTCCTGTGGCGGACGACGACCAGGCGGCCGCCTCATGAACCGCTCCGATCCAATCGCGGCCGCGGATCCCTTCGCGGGCCCGTGGTTCGACGCGAAGACCGCGGCGGCCTACATCCCGTGCCGGACCGTTAAGGCCTGGTACGCCTGGCGGCGCCGGCACGGCATCATCGCGCGAGCCAACGGGTCGGTCGCAAAAGCCGATCTCGATCGAGTCCTGCGGCGGCGCAAGCCCAGGCGCGTGATGCACGCCGCCAGCCTCGCGAATCTCCAGAAGCGGCTGGCGTCATGAGCGACACTCTCGGTCGTCGCGCGTCCTCCGCGCCAGTCCCGTCGATGGACATCGGTCGACCGCGCATGGCGAAGGCGGGACCCGCGTCGACACCCTCCACGCCGACGGTCCAGCGCGGTCCATCTGGTCGACTCGTCTGGAGCGCCGTGCTCAAAGACGCCCTCGATCGCCACTACGGCAGCCTGAAAGCGGCGGCCTATGCGATGGGGGAGTACGACCCCTCGCAGCTCACGCGGGATCTCGACACGGGGAAATTCAAGCAGGAACGGCTGGAACTCTGCGACGACCAGGCGAAGGCCGCGATCGCGCGCGCGCTCTACCAGGCGTTTGCGGATGTGGATCCGATCGCGCGGCGGCGCCGGCTGCTCCGGAACGTCCGCCGCGCGATCGACGAGTTGGAAGAGGCCGAAGCGGTGGCCTAGAAACGGTCGGCCGGCTTCGACGTTGCCCGCGTCGCAGCGGCCTGATCACCACCGACGGCTACCAAGGAGAGCCGCACGCCAGTGACTAACCTCAGCGTAACAAACAGTCGAGCCTGGATCCGTACGGTTCCGGACGGCGCATGACCGTCACTCCCGCGGCGATCGTGGTGTGCACGTGGTGGGCGAGTCTGGCCTTCAACGTGGTCGCGATCGGGCTGGCCCTCGCACGTGGGCAGGTCGGCCAGGCGGGGCTGCAGAGTCTGGTCGTGCTAGGCCTGGCCGTGGGCGCCTGGCTGCGGACGACGATCAACCAGAAGCTCGAGGCGCAGGTCGGGGCGGCCGTCGCCGAACGGCAGATGCGGGAGCTGGCGCTGGCCGTCATGCAACAGCAGCTGCGGGCCGGCAATATCTCGGTGTCCGTCTTCGACAGTCAGCCCCGCGCGCCGGTGAACTGAATCTGCATTGTGAAAATGCAGGTTGGGAAGTAGGGAAGGGGGAGACCGCGGCGGCCCACACGCAACCGCGGCCTCCAGGGTGCACACACACGACCGCACAACGGGACTGGAGCCGCCGGGTCATGCGTCGCAATCGTATTTTAGCAGAGGTGTCGCGTCGATCCGGCTGGCTGACCACGGGGGACGTCGCGCGGATGTTGGAGCGCAGTCCGTGGAGCGTGCGATGGATGGCGCGGACGGGCCGGCTGGCGTGCGAGCGGACGCGCTCCGGGCAGGCGCTCTTTTACGAGCGCGAGGTGTTGCGGCTGTGCGACCAACGGGCGCGGGCCCGGCTCCGGAGCGTGTATGTCGGCCGGCCGAAACGGTGGGGCCCACCAGGCGAACCTCGGCAGCAATCGTTGTTCCGCGCGCCGTTGAAAGTGATCCACGCAAGCGTTGATCCGCCGCGCGGAAACGCCAGCGAATAGCCATGGGTCTGATAAGAGGCGGAACGTTAACTGACGGAACGGGGGGACTCGTGGGACTAGCGGAGTTCGCGGCCGGCGACGCGGCGATCGACAAGGCGCGCCTGATCACAAAGGCGCTCGACGCGTTGCGCGAGGCCGAGCAGCTCGACGAGCGCGAGAGCCTCGATCGCGCCAGTTGGGACGCGTGGTACGACGCGACGATCCCCCAGGTGCACGAGATCAAAATCCTGGCTGGCGCGATGGCGATCGAACTGCACCGTCGTCGCGGGGAAGAACAGCAGTGGCGTCGGCCCGGGCGACCCTCCACACAAATGGTTACACAGTGTGGAACCATTTCAGCCCACGGCAACGCGCAGCTCTCAAGAGACCGTGCCCTGGCCGCGCAACCGCTGCGCGTCGCCAAGTACATCCAAGACGAGGCTGCTGCGGGCCGGGTGCCATCCGTACGCGGCGCCCTGCGCGAGATCAAAAAAGCTAAGCCATTAGTGGAACCTAACGCGAAGCCGAATCGGACCAAGGCCCCGCAGGACCGCCCGCTCTCCCGCGGCCACATGGCGGCCCGCACCCGCATCACCCGCGCCCATCAACGGCTCTTTGACCGTATCGCGCAAGTGAGCGGGGCGCCCCTGACCGCGGGCGATCTCGGCGTCCGTCTCGGCCTGAAGGGAGCGGAGACGGGGCGGTTTCTCCACGATGCGGGGCTCTTGCCGTGGGTGCGCATCGACCGGTCCGGCAACGTGTACACCATTGCCGTCAATGAAGACCTTCGCGAACTCTGTGCGCTGCACGGATCACGCCCCGACCTTCCGGGCGGATCCGTCGCGGCGTTTCTCGGCAACCTGCGTCGCGAGATTCTGCGGCGCCGAGAGGAGAACAAAGATAACCGGCTGAAACGACGGTGGACCGCGGAAGGCATCAGCCAGGTGGAACAGAGTGCCTTGCTCGACTGGATCGAAAAACAGCTCGACGTCGTGTCTGAAGCCCGAATACCCGGGCGCAAAGACAAATCATCCGCATAGCGGATAGGAGAGAGGCGATGTTCAAGAAGATCAGTGTGGAGGGCGTCCCGTTGACCCGGGACTTTGTGCAGAGCTTTGCCGCTCTGCCGGCGTTGCCGGGCGAGCGCGAAGTGAAACCGGCGCGCCTGGAGTATCTCCTGTTGCAATTGCGTGACGGCCGATTCTGCGGCCCGGATTGGGCGATCGGATGGTGTCTGGACACGCAGACCGAGTACCGGCTCGACGGGCAACACACAGGGGGGAAGGACGGGCTCCTGAATCATCTCCCCGCGGACGTGCCGTTTCCCGAGGGCTTGCTCGCGACGGTCGCGCGCTACGAGTTCGAATCCATCGAGTTGGACGGCGCCGCGCTCTTTAATCTGTTCAACCATCCCAAGAGCGCCCGGACCAACGAGGACGTGATGGGCCTCTACCGCGCGAGCCAGATCACGCTCACCGGGTTCTCGCGCAAGTTCCTCGTGGCCGTGGGCAACGGCGTGGCGGAATACGAGAAGGGCCTCAAAGCGAGCGGGGCCAGCGACACGTGGATCCTCTCGCCGCGCGAACGCGGCATCTACTTTTCGAACCCAGCGCGAACGGAGTACGTCCAGGTCGCCGAGTGGCTCGCGGGGTTCAGCGCGGCGAAGAATGCGGGGTTTCTGAATCGGCCCGCGATTGTCGCGGAAATGATCAAGCATTGGATGACCAACGCCAGCGCGGCGAATCAGTTCTGGAGCTACGTCTTCTCAGAGAACCATCCCGAGCCCGACCACCACACGCGGACGCTCGCGCAGACGTATCGAGAGTGGGGTCGGCAGAAGAAATACAAGCCGTTTCAGTACCGCAGTAAAGCCGCAACGGCCTGGAAGCACTATCTCCGGGAAATGAAGGGCGCGACCGCCTCCGCCCAGGACCTGACGACGCCGCAGATGTCGTTCGACCAGGCACCGCCTAGCCAGGATTCGGCCTCGGCGTAGAGGGACGGCTGGGGCTTGGCGTTCAGGCTGGACGCCAAGCCCACTCTCGTCGCAGAAAGTTGACACCGCTATGCAAGTCACCCTGGAAAGCACGACGAAGATCGTGGAACTGACCCTCAACGGGCAGACGCTGCCGGCGCGCGTGTGGGAGGGTGCGACCACCCACGGCATCCGGTGTCATGCCTACATCACGCGGATCGCGGTGGACCCCTCGCTCGACGCGACGGAATTCGAGAAGGACCTCCAGGAGCATCGGCAGCCGTCGGCCGCGGTCCAGGCTATCCCCTTGCGGTTGATTCTGTGACCACCCCTGTCCTGTTCTTCGTGTTCGGGGCGGTCGTCGGCCTCGTGGTGCTCGTGGCGCTCGGCTGGCCCATCCTTCGCGGGTACTTCTACTCGTGGCGGCTTCGTCGCGAGCTCCGGCGCTACGGCCACGGCCGGCGATGGGAGTGAGGACAGGGATGACGCGCCTCCAACAGCTCGCGTGCCTGTGTATGGGGATTGGCGGCCTGATGATCCTAACGGCGCTGATTGCCACGTCGTCCGCCCAAGAGAAGCCCGTCCGCGAGACGCGCACCTGGCAGGTGGTGACACTGCCGTCGATGGGGTGGGGAACCGCCGGCGAGGTTCGTGTGGACGTGATCGATACCGAAGGCGTGTGTCTCTACGTCTCGCGGTATGGCGGCAAGTCCGGAATCGCCGCCGTGCCGAAAACGCAGCTCCCGAAAGGCGCGGGGTGCCAATGACGCTCGACCGGTTCAACGCGCTCATGGCGGAACAGAAGGTCACCAATCCGGTCGATCCAATCTGCCAGCACCGGAATTGCGGGGAGCCGTGGAGTCAGCACGCCCGCATGGGGCAGAAGTGCCCGACAACGACGTACTACCAGCGCTTCAAGGAGCCGAGTGGATCAGTGAAGAGGGAACCAGGGAAGTAGGAGCGACAGGCCGCCGAGGCAAGGCGACGGCCTGTCTGAGTGTCGGAACCGAAACGATGACTGAGCCATCAGATTCTACACGCCCTGGTTTTTCCCGCGCAAGAGGCGGCGGATGAGCGCCGCGGCCGAGCAATACGTGCAGGCCTGCACCCATCCCCAGGTGAAGGGGGGCGCGCTCGCCCTGCTCGAAGCCATCGCCCGGCACATCCCAGAAGGACAGACGGCGACGCCGGCGATCGCGATCGAAGACCTGGCGACGATGACGCGACAACACCGCAGCACCGTCTGGCGCGGGCTGGACGTCCTGATAGAGATTGGGGTGATCAACGTGCTGGACGGGGGGCGGGGAAGAATCGCGCGCTACGAACTCGTCCACCTGGACGGCGCGCGTCCGATCACGACGGCGCCGTTACCGCTCGTCGGCGCTGCTCCTCGTCGTGCACGGGCGAAGGTGGAGACGTCGAACACCCCAAGTCTCTTCGATCAACCCGCGGAGGGGGGCACGCTACGCGAAAGGACAGTGGAGAACGTAGTGCAATTTGCTCTACGTGTAGTCCGCAACGTATGGCAATTTGCACTACGTTGGGGTCGGTCGATCCCAAACGTATCGCAAATTGCACTACGTTGGCGTTCAACGTATAGCAAATTGCCACACGTTGCGCCCGCCCATCTAGATCTTGATCTTAGAAGAAGTACTTCAGAAGAAGCAGAACGCGCGCGCGCGCCTGACGTGCAGCGATTCCTGGACTGGTGGCTCGCGGTCTTTCCGACTCTCCGCGGCGGCGCGCACTACACCCTCCGATCGGGCGATGCCGCGAAAGCGGCGAAGCTCCTCGAGGGTCGCACGCTCGAGCGGGTGCAGGCGATGTCGACAGCCGCCATGACGATGCGGGCCGACGGCCGACGGAGCAGTAATTGGATTGCGACGGCGGACGACTTCAGTATCAGCGTGGTGCTATGGAAGGCGACCTTTCTCGACGAGGAAGTGGGGCGCCTGTCGGTCGGACCCACACAGGCGCCGACCGAAGACATCTGGGCGCAGATCCTCCAACGGGTCGAATCGCAGGTGAAGCGGCACGAGTTCCTCACCTGGTTCGCGGCCTCCACACTCGTGCGCGACGACGGCGCCAGGATCACCGTCGCGACGGACTACGGCGAGTATCTCGAGCGCAATCACGGCGACGTGCTCCGGGCCGCCGTCCAAGCGGAGCGACCAGGCGCCACGGTCACGTTCGTGGCGGCCGACGCGCAGCAGCGAAAATCCTCATGAGTGACAAGACCCATTGCGATCTCTGCGACACCGTCATCGAACCCACGGTCCGGCGGCTCACCGTGAAGGCCGGGGTCTGGGAGGGAGACCGAGGCGTCGAGGAGGACACGGACTCGCGCGATGTGTGCTTGCCCTGTGTCAAGCAGCACCCAATCCTGGGGCGTCTCTTAATCAACGAGCGACTCGCCCTGGAGCTCTCACTGCTCGATGCGATCGGCAGAGAGGCACGATGAGGCCGACTCTCGGCCGTCGCGTGCACTACATCCTGACCGCCGAGCAAGCGGCCGAGATCAACGGCTGGCGCCTGCGCTTTCCGCTCGCCGGCTCGCAGGGCCACGTCGGGAGCCGCGTGATCGACGGCGATGTCGTGGCCCTCGATGTCACGCGGGTGTCGCTCGACGGGCCCATCAACGGACGCGCGCTGCTCGACGGCAACGATGTGCTCTGGGTCACCGGCGTCAGCGAAGGGACCGAGCCCGGCACCTGGCACTGGCCGCCGCGGGTGAAGGAACACCCGTGATGATCCTGCAGCCGAACCCGGCCTTCGTCGACCATCTGACGCTCCACGCGGAGCTCGGCGACGTGCCGGCTGGGTTGATCGACGGGCTCGTGCAGTACTGCGCCGCGCGCCGGCCGATGGGCGGCTTCCTGACGGCGGTCGTCAAGAACGACTTGAAAGAGGCGGTGGGTCGAGCGGACCCCGTGAATCTCCTCGCGCTCCACGAGATCGTCGTCTTCCTGTTCAACCATGCGCCCGGCCAGTGTTGGGGATCGCCGGAACTCGTCGAGGCCTGGCTCGCGTCAGGCGAACCCGTGCCGGAAAACTACGACTGACATGGCGAAAAAGACCGAGACCGAGAAGGCGCCGGCGACGCCTGCAGCCCCGAGCAGGCCCGACCACGAGCCACGGGTGGGCGAGGCGGAGCCGGCGCCGGTCGCGGACCACGAGTTTCACGTGTGCTGTCAGAAATGCGCGCACACGTGGGTCGCCGCGTATCTGCCGATGCGGCTGGAAGTGTTCGCGACCCTGATCGGGAGTCTGCACTGCGCGAAGTGCGGGATCGGCAGTCAGCACATCGTCTGGATGCAGGGGGGGATCGCGATCGTTCCACGTGGCACGTCTCAGACATCCGGCGAGTCTCAGACATGACGCCGACGCCGGACTACTCGACCTGGCTCACGAAACAGGAGGCCGCCGCAGCGATGGGCGTGACGACGAAGACCGTCGAGCGGTTCGTCCAGGCCGGCCAGATTCAGCAAGCCCGCTGGCAGCGCGACGGGCGCGGACCGCTGTTGGCGGTCTATCACCCCACCGACGTCGATCGGATGGCTGCCACGCGCCGCCAGGGCCCGCCGGCGCCGTTTCTGGTGACGACCCCGGACGTTCCGACGAACGGCAACGGACACCGCGCCCTTGCGCGCGTGCCGGCGGCCGCCGACGCGGGAATACAAAATATTCCCGGGGACGATCTCCTGCGCGCGTTGGTCCTCGGCGCCCGACGCGTCCTGTCTGAGACGTCTGAGACATCGACGCTGTACCTCACCGTCGACGAGGCGGCCGCGGTCCTGAACTGGACGCCCCGCGATCTGCGCCGGGCGATTCGTGACGGGGACGTGCCGTGTCGGTTTGGCGAGCGGCGGAACTGGCGACGCTGGCGGATTCGACGGAAGGATCTGGAGGCGCTGTGAAGGAAGCCTGGATTCAGACGTCGGACAGGCTGGCCGCGCGGTTTTGTCCCAGCTGTCAGCGCCGGCTCGATGCGGTGACGAGCGCGACGGTCGGCGATAGACCGGACACCGCGCCCGTGCCTGAGCCGGGCGATGTCACGATCTGCGCGTACTGCGGCGCCGTGCTGGTGATGACCACGGACAGCTTTCGGCTGGCGACACAGGCGGAAGTCGACGCACTCCCCGACCTGACGAAGATGTTCGCGCGTGACTGGCCGGCCGAGCGACGCTCCCATGGCTCATAGCTTGCCGTGGGCTGGAGGCGCTGTGAGGAAGCCCGACTGCCCGCAAGCGGATCGACACACCCCCTGCCCGGCCGGGCCGTACGATCAACTCCGTTGGTATTCATGGGCTGAGCACATGAGTAAGACGCATCGACAGGTTCGTTGTCCCGGCTGCGGGTTGTTTGTGATCTGGGTCCCAAAGACGAGGCGGATTCGCCGGAAGGAGCGAGAGGCGTTATGAGCTATCCAAAGACCCGCGCCGCCCTTCGCAGCTACGACAGGGGGATCCGTTCGTCGGCGAACTGCTGATTCTCCACGCTGACGCCGAGCCAGACGTTTGGCAGCGGCCAGCGGTACGGCTTGGCGTCGTGCGCGTACGGGCTCACCTTGGCGTCCATGCAGGCGTCCCTGGGAAGGCTACGGCCCCTGCGAGTACGGGTACCTGCGCGCCGGCATTAGTTGGGTGATCGTCGGCGGCGAGAGCGGACCCGGCGCGCGGCCGTTGGACGTCGCGTGGGCCCGGTCGATCGTGCAGCAGTGTCGAGCCACCGGCGTCCCAGTGTTCGTCAAGCAGCTCGGGAGCAATCCCGCGCCGCTGCGCGTGGAAGCCGGCTCAGTGTTGGAGCGCCTCTGGCTCCGCGATCGTAAGGGCGGTGATCCCGCCGAGTGGCCCGAAGATCTCCGCGTGCGGGAGTTCCCGCGCGGGGCGGTACCGGCATGACCGTCTGTCGCGTCTCGGGCCACACGCGCGTGGTCGAGGGCCAGCCGGCCTCGACCGTCGCGATCCAGTACTTCCTCAATCGACAGCGCGCGTTGTATGCGGGCCGGCGGCTCGCGCGATCCTATGCCGCGATCCATCGGTGCGAGATGATGCGGTACGACGTCGCCGAGCTCGGCATCGTCACCGTGTGGAAGAACAGAGACGCGGATCCCGATTACGAGGTCCGGGTGGAAGAAGGTCGCGTCGAGGACGGCGCATGAAGCCGTCGCCGTCCGTGACGCCCGAGTAACCCATGAGTGAGACCTTATGCATCGGATGCGGTGAACCGGTCATGTCGAGATCCACCGCGGGCGACAACGTGTGTCCGGCCTGTGATGTCGGCCGGTGCCGGTACTGCGGCGTGCGATCCCCCCTGATCCTGAAGCCTGAGATTGACGGGGGGCGATCGGTGCGGGACTGGCATGCGCACATGGCCTGGCATCACGCGCATGATCCCGTGACCCGCGCGACGGGCGATGTTGAGGCGCTGATCGAGCAGCAGCTGACCCGATGGCTCGTGGCCGGCACGATCCACATTTGCACGGATGGCCGCTATCGCCTCGGATCCGCCGATCAGTGTGGGAATGAGCGGAACCTCCGATCCGTAGAGTCCGAGATCGCCGAGGACATTGCGCGGCTGGGGCTGCCGGACGTGAAGCTATGACGAAGCCTACCACGATTGAAATCGGGACCATCCTGAGTCACCGGACGAAAGAGGGGATGGTGGAGTTCGTGCTCAACGGGGAGAAAACGCAGATGGATCTGGCGAAGGCGCGCGAGGTCCTGGGGATGCTGTCCGGCGCGATCGAAGCCGCGGTGTCCGATACGCTGATCTACAAATTCCTTACCGAGAAGATCGGGCTCCCGGAGAATGCAGCAGCAGCGGCGCTGCTCGACTTCCGCGAGCTGCGGCAGGGATCGCGCTCCACCGTCTTTCATCAATGAGACGTCGTCCGGATCCTGTTACGGCCCGCGCGCGGACGCGTCAGCGGTCGCCATGATCAGGCGCGCGTCAGCCCGCGCAACGTCTCGACCGGGATCGCGCGGCCGTTGAGCGCGTGGAAGTCGGCGATGCCGACCGAGCACATCACGCCGGCCTCGTCGAAGTAGCGAAACGCTTGCGAGTGGCCTTCGACGTTGCCCTGGGCGTCGACGCTCACGAGCAAGGGTTGGCCGTTCGGGCCGGGGATCGTGCCCCACATCGGCGGGATCGCCGTCAGGGTCGTGAAGGTCGGGTTCTTCATAGGCGCGTGTCCTCCTCGGCGGGGAACAGGAAACCGGGGACGGGTCGCCGCCGCAAGACGTTCCCGGAGGGTGGCGCGGAGCAGGGGAGGCTTACCGCTCGGAGCGGCGGTCCTCCTCGACGTCGTGTCGGCGCAGGACCTTGTCGCCTTTCAGGTCCGCCTGCGCCCGGTCCGCCCGCGAGGGCGGCCGCTGAGGGGACGTTCCCGGCTCGGGACGCGCGCGCGGATCCGGCGGATCGTCAGTGCGTAGCGGCACAGGGCTCTCCTGTTCTGGCTCGCGGGGTCCGGTCAGTGGGTAGAAACTATACACCCCCAAATCCCATGCCAGCAAGCCGATCCATGACACCATAAGAGCCATGGCTCCTGTGACGGTCGACGATCGTCGGCGTCCGGAGCGGCAGCGGCCCCGCTTTGACCCGGGCGCGAAACGCGCGACCGATCCGGTCCTGGCCCTCGATGAGGTCGTCGACGAGCTCCTGACGACCGCCCAATGCGCGAAAGTCATCGGCGGCGATCTCTCGGTCGACTATGTGATGGGCGAGATTCACGACGGCCGCTTGATCGCCCACATCAAACCGGATTCCAGCGGCAAGCCCATGTATCGGGTCTCCCGAGCCGACCTCGCCCTCTATATCAGTAAACGCGGCTGGGTCCGGGTGCCGAAGGCCGGATAGTCCGGAGGGATGATCGCGGCTCATTCAACAGGAGGAGCGATGGACCGTCGAGGGTTTCTGCACGGCGTGTTTGGCGGGGTCACCTCGGCCGGCCTCATCCTGGCCGCGAAGCCCGCGGAGATTGCGGCCTTCGCGTCGCCGCTGCTGCGCGATCAGCCCCTCGTAGCGTCCGTCCCCACGCTGGGCCAAGCGCTCTACAACGAGCAACGGGAACTGGTGGCCTTCGTCTCGCACATCCACATCAGAACCGACCGGATTGAAACGACGATGTTCGGAAACGCTCACGCGAGCTACATGCCCCGCCCGCCGTCCTTCCGGATCGAAGCCGTGGGGGCCGGACAGCTCGAACTGGACCTGCGCCCAGGCGGGCCATGGCTCGGCCTACCGCGTCTGCGCGGAAGCCGCTAGACCCGTTCGAACCGTTCAAGCCGCTAGACCTGCTCGACCCGCCCGGGGCACACGCCACTAGCCGCCACCCTCGCCAGCGTGCGACCCTGTCGCTGCTTCCCCCCTCACGTCTCACGCGTCTCGTTGAGTCGTTTCCACGGACAACAATATGCAGCCCTATGCACGTCCGCACGACGGCGACGACCCCGGCCTGCGCGACTACCACGCGAAGCTGGAACGTCGCGGGATGGGCCGCTACCGCTGGCCCTGGTGGCTGCTGGCGCTGCTGCTCTGCGGGCTCGGCCTCGGGGCCCGGCTCCGATGACGTACCGCCTCTGCTACGACATGCGCTGGGGCGTGGGCAAGGGATCCCATGTGCGCAAGGGGTTAGCGCTGACGATCGAGGCGCGGAACGACGGGGAGGCGATGCTCAAAGCCGCGTGTCGCATCAACCGGGACCTGATCGCGGCGACCTCGCGCTTCGCCGCGCGCAATCTCCAAGTCACGTGGTTGTCGGTTGCTGAGGTTCCCGAATGAGCGAGTTGAATCCGAATCACCCGGTGACCAGCGAGATGCGGGAGCAGTACCACAAGCTGGTCGCATTTCTGCTTTGGAAGTTTTGCCTGGGGCACTACGTCGTGACGTCGGCGGAGTTGGAGCGGTTCGCCGCCGATCCGCGCGGCACCAATCTCGTGGTGTACCCCACGGGCAACGAACTGACGTTGCGGCTCGTGTCTGATGACGACGCGCGGACGCTGGCCCGCAGGGCTGGAGGCTTACCCGTATGAGTGACGAACAAGACCCTGTCGATCGGTCGAAGCGCTGCACGACGAGCGGCAAGCCCATCGCCGAGGACCATCGCGAGATCGATCCCGCGACGGGGATGCAGAAGGATTACATCGTGCTTTGTCCGGACGAACGGGCGAAGGGCTTCGTGCGACCGGTCCGGACCACTTACCTGCACGTGCCGTGCGGCACGACAACCACGATGGGGCGCGCGCTGGCGGAAACCTACGCCCGCGATCCGGGGTTTTACTCCGGCACGTTCTGTGTCCTGTGTGCGAGGCACTTTCCGTTGACTGAGTTCGTCTGGGCTGGCACGACCGAACAGGTCGGGAGCTGACCATGATTGCGATCACCCCGAACCCGGATCTCTGTCTCCTGCCGCCGGGGACCGTCGCGCTCAACTACGCGGAGGATCAACCGCAATACCTCACGTTACCGGTGCTGCGCACGCCAGACGGCCGCGTCGTGACGATGTGGCAGCTCGAACCGAATGACCGTCTCTTGCTGGCGAACGGCGTGCCGATCACGTTGGTCCTCCACACGTTCGGCCAGCCGCTACAGCCCATCATGCTGGTCGTCGGCGGCGTGGATCTGCGCGACTCCGAGGCTACCGAAGCGGCCGCGGAGCCCAACAGCATAGGGGAGTCACTGACGACGGTCCGCGCGGCGATTCCTGATCGTTCGTCCCCGTCTTGCCCTTGTGACCTGGATCAGTTTCCCGATCCGAGGTCCGTCTAAGTGCATCAGCGCGTGGAATGTCAGCGCTGCAAGGCGCACCGCGATCTCCTGCTGGCGCCGCGGTGCCTGGTGTGCCGGTACGAGTCCTGGAACCCGGTGACGCCGACGAGCGGCGATCGGGATCTGGCCGTGGACGCGGTCGTTGAGGCGGCCGAAGAGGTCGACCTGGTGCTCTACGACTTCCACAGCATTTCCGAAATGCACCCGTCGGCGATGGCGCTGCGCGAGGCCTGCCGCGTGCTCGCGCTCTCAAGAACGCAACAGTAAATGGACAAGCCACAATTCACCACCGGCGACGTGGTGGTTCTCCAGAGCCACCGTAACGTGCCGATGACGGTGCGCTTCTACGACTCGGATGGCCGCGTGCGCTGCTGTTGGTTCGATGTCAGGGACCATCTGCAGCAGGACGCGTTTCTCGAAACGTGCCTCCAGTTGGGCGATCCGCGCGTGGCGCCGGAATAAATGGAAGCCATCATCGCGCAGCGCCGGAATCAGGATTGTGCCGTCGCGGCGATCGGCTGGTACTTCCATCTACGGTACGAGGACGCCTTCGTCGCCGCGGTGTCCGTCAATCCGCACATGATCCGCGGCGGGGGGCTGACGGTGCGACAGATTCAAGCCGTCGCGGCGCGCCTGGGCCGCACGCTCCGGCGCGTCCATCACCAGCGCGTCGACCTCGAGGCCGACGCCGGCATCCTGGTGGTCAACTGGAACCAGCCCGCGAAGCAGGGCGGGTCCTACGGGCACTGTGTGGTGCTGCGCAAGGGCACGATCATCTGTCCGAGACTTCCCAGTGCGTGGGACGCTGAAGAATATTTGACGTTCGAAGATGGCCGCGTTGGCACGTTACTCGTGGAGACCGAATGATGAATATGACCACGTGGCCGGACGTCGTCGTGTTCGCGATCTGCGGCGTCATGTTCGTCTCGTTTATGTGGATCACGAGGCCGAGGAAATGAGCGAGACCCGCCGCGACGGCATTGGTTTCTTCGGCCTGCTGGCCGTCCTGTTTATCGGTCTGAAGCTGACCGGGTTCATCACGTGGAGCTGGTGGTGGGTGCTCGGCCCGCTCTGGCTCCCGTTCGCGGTGTTGCTCGCGTTCTGTGTGGCGGCGGGTGCCGTCCTGCTCGTGACCTTCGTCGTGCTGAAAGTCATCGAATGATCCGCCCCAACTATCTCGCGCCGAAGGAATACGCCGACGACCGGCGCATCAGCTTGAGCACCGTCTATCGGCTGTGCAAAGCCGGGGGGCTCGGCGCCGAACGCATCGGCCGGCAGTGGCGCATCCCGGTCAATCCGAGTCGTCACCTTCGCGCACGGTCGCCACGCGTGCCGCATCAGCTCAAGGGCACCGTATCCTGTGGATGACGCCGTACGCTTCCCCAGCCGTGCGTTTTCCTTCATTCAATCGATGCAGGTCAATCCCGCCGCGCAGAAGGGCGAGCTCGTCACGCGTGTGCGGGACATCGTCGCGCGCCTCCGTGAGGTGCGGGGCAATTGCCCGGAACTGCGGGACGCCATCGCCCTGGTCGACGCCGACCTCGGCGCGCTCGAGCAGGAGATCGCCCACCAGATCGATCGCGTGATGGTCAGTCGCCTCTACAAACACAACACGCCGCCGCCGGTGCCCGACATCCACGGGTTAACCGGGCAATGGGGCGGCCATTCACGAAAGAAGTCCACATGAGATTCCGATCCGGCCTGCTCGCCCTGCCGTTCCTGGCGCTCGTGGTCCTGACGTCGCCGGCGGTCGCCTTGCGCGCCGACGTGCCCACCGCGGCGCCGACCTTGCGCGGCGCGGTCGGCACGATGCAGACGCAACTCGTGAACCCGACGACCGCGGACTTCGACGCGAGCAGCGATCACGCGGTCATCCTGAACACGGTCGCGCTGGTCACGAAGTACTGGATCGACGTGTACAAGCCGGACGCCACGCTCGGGACCTCGATCGACCTGGGCAAGCCGACACCCGTCGCCGGGAAGATCACCTTCACCGGACTCGTGACGGCGATGTCGACATTACCGCCGGCCGCCGGCTACTTTGCCAAGGTCGCGGCAGAAGGGCCCGGTGGCCGAAGCGCGAGCGCGGCGTCGGCGCTTTTTACGGTGGCGGTCAGGGCGCCTGTGCCCCCGGCCAGTCCAGCTATTCGATAAGCGTCCCGGCCTTCACGGTGGATGTGTGGTCGGTCAATACGACCGGCGCGAACGTGCGCGTGATCCAGCGGCAGAAATATCCCGCGCTCACGCTCACGGTGGTCTGTCCGTGATCCCAGGCCGTGTCTCGGTGATCATTCCGAGTCGCCACGAGCGCTGGCTCTCGCGCACGATCGCCGACATCTTCCAGCACGCCGTGGGGGATATCGAGGTGATCGCCTGTCTCGATGGCTACCTGCCCGATCCGCCGCTGCCGGTGGACCAGCGGATCGTGTGGATGCACCACGACCAGCAGATCGGGATGCGGGACGGCATCAACGCCGCGGCCCGGGTGGCGTCCGGCGAATTCCTGTTGAAGTGCGACGGGCATGTGTCGTTTTCGGAGGGCTTCGACGCGGTGCTCAAGGCCGACTGTGACACCGATTGGGTCGTCGTCCCGCGGCGGATGAGCCTCGACGTGGAGACCTGGTCGCGGTTCGAGAACGGGAAGCAGCCGGTCGATCAGCACTACTTGTCGTACCCGTTCGAGCGGCCCGGCGATATTGCGTGCGGGTTGCACGGCAACGTCTGGCCGGAGCGCGCGAAGCGGCGCCTCGACATCCCGATCGACGAAGAGATGTCCTCGCAGGGCTCGTGCTGGTTCCTCCGCAAAGCCTACTGGGATCGCCACGCGGGGCCCTACGACACCGCGCGGTACGGCTCGACGTTCCATCAGGAGTTTCAGGAGCTCGGGCTGAAGGTCTGGCTCGGCGGCGGCCAGGTGATGGTGAACAAGCGCTGCCACTATCTGCATCTCCACAAAGGGAAGACCTACGGGACCGGCTACCAGTACAGCAACGCTGAGTGGAAAGCCTGGGCGGCACAAGCCGCCTGCGCGAAGGCGTTCACGATCCGGTATTGGATGCTCGACCAGTGGCAAGAGCGCACGCATGATCTGCGCTGGTTGCTGGAACGGTTCGGGCCGATCCCTGGTTGGCCCGACCTCGATACCGCGTTCCGCACAGCTCGCGAACGGCTGGCGGTCACCGCATGAGGAGTGAACGAATGGACACCAAGACCACAACCGGTCAGTACGGCCCGTTCACCACGATGGCGCCCGCACACGCGCAGCCCTGTCCGTCGTGCGGACATTGCCCCACGTGTGGACGCGGCGGGCGTCAGGCGGTGCCCTACTACTATCCGTGGTGGCAGCAGCCGTTCAATCCGTGGCCTGAGCCGCACATCACCTGGACGCTCGACACCCGGACGCAGGCCACCGTCAACCACCTCGATCCGTGCGTGTCGCCGCAGACGTTCACGATCACCGGATGAAAGCCTACGTCGCGGCGCCAGTCGTCCAGTCCCGCTCGATCGGCCGCGTCGCCGAGGCCCTGGCGACGTATGCCCCGCCCTCGGTCGAGATCGTCACGGACAAGGATGCCGCGGACCTCGTGGTGCTGCACGTCATCGGGCGGCGGGATCAGATGCTCGCGGAAGCGGCACGGCTCGTCGGGCGCGGTCAGGCCTATGCCGTGATGCAGTACGTCCTCAAGAGCACGCAGAAGCCGGACCCGTGGGACTGGGCGGTGCTCTGGATCGCCGCCCGCGTCACGTGGTCGTATCTCGACCTCGCCGCGGCCCTTGGACCCTGCTACGACGATTCCCCTCGAGGGCGCTTCTACCATGCGCCGCTCGGTGTGGACGCCGACGTGTTCCGACCGATGCCCTTGACGCAGCCGGGGCGGTGGCTCATCGGCACCAGCGGCCAATCCTGGCTCACGGAGTCCGTGCGGGAATGCGCGCACGCGGCGCTCCGGGTCGGCGGGTCGATGTTCCATCTCGGGCCAGACATGGCGGCGACCCACGTCATGAGTGTCAGCGGTCTCACCGACGAACAGCTCGCGTACTACTGGAGCGCGTGCCAGTTCGTCTCCGGCCTGCGGCGGATCGAAGGCTTCGAACTGCCCGCGGTCGAAGGCTTGCTCTGCGGCGCCCGGCCGGTGCTGTTCGACAAGCCGCACTATCGCCGCTGGTATGGCGCCTGGGCGGACTACATCGAAGAGACGGACCGCGCCGGCGTCATCGACCAGCTCGAGGCGCTGTTCCGTCGAGGCGCCAGACCCGTCACGACTGACGAGCGCGCGGCCGCGGTCGCACGCTTCAACTGGTCGACGCTAGTGCCGGCGTTCTGGCAACGGTGCGGCGCATGACGTGGGGCCAGTGGGTCGAAGGCATCGTCCCTGATGCGACCGAACGGGTGATCGAATTGCCGTTGGCCTACGCCGTGATGGCGGTCTCCACGCCTGGTCGCGTGCTCGATGCCGGCTGCGCCTGCAATCAACCGCTGGCCAATGTCACCGCCGACGTCGTGCATCTGACGCAATCCCTCTCGCATGAGCGGCAGTTCCCCGGACGTCAGTATGTGGCGGGCGATCTGCGCGACCTCTCGATCTTCCCGGATGGCGCCTTCGATCGGGTGGTCTGTGTCTCGACCTTGGAGCACGTCGGGTATGACAACACCCGATACGGGGGACCCGTCGAGTCCGACCCCGGCACTGTCGTGATGGCCGTTGCCGAACTCTGGCGCGTCTGTCGCGGCGTCCTGTTTCTGACGGTGCCGTTCCGGCTGCAGCCGTGGGCCTGTGAGGGCTGGCGCTACTTCACCCCGGACACGGTGTCGCAGCTCATCCCGGTCGGAACGGTCCCGACGATTCGCTACTACGGACGGGCGGCGGCGGGCTGGTTCGGGGGATCGCCAGTGCCGTTCTGGTGCCCCTTCATTGCCGCGCATCGCAAACGGGTCTCGATGATCGCCTGCCTGCAGGTGACGCGGTGATCCAATTGCCGCATCTCGAAACGGATCTGACGCAGGCCTGCCAGTTGTCCTGCGTCGGCTGCAACCACAGCGTCCCGTTGTGGCGGCATCTCAAGGGCGGACCCTGGGCGACGACGCCCGCGCAACTCGAAGCGGACCTCGGCTGGGTCGCGCAAGTCGCGCACACACCGCTCTGGGGCGCGCTCGGGGGCGAACCGCTGTTGCATCACCAGATCGTCGACCTGTTGCGCATTGTGCGGGCCTCCGGCGTGGCCGATGCCATCGAGGTTTGGACGAACGGGATCGCGCTCCCAAAGATGCGCCCGGACTTCTGGCGATCCTTCGACATCCTCGTGCTGTCGATTTACGAGGGGAAACACACCCCGGAGAGCCTCGCGTGGATTCGGCAGAAATGCATCGACGAAGGCGTGCAGCTCCAGAGCCGCGACGAACGCCGGCGCCCGAACTTTCGCGCGCTCCTTGAGGCCGTGCCTACCGAGGAACCCGTGACGACCGCGAAGTTCCGCGGCTGCGCGTTTCGGCAGTACAGCCGCGTCGTGAATTACGGCTTTTTCTTCACGTGCTGCTGTGCGCCGCATCTGCCGATGCTCGTCCAGGGCCAGCCGTTCGGCACCGACGGCATCCCGGTGGAGCACCTGACCGAAGACCGGCTGCGCGCGTATCTCGAGCGGGCGGAGCCCCTGGGCGCGTGTGGCATCTGCGCCGGACGCGCGAGCGCCGTGAAGTTGCGCTGGCACGAAGAGAAGGACCCGGCGCGCTGGTTGTCGGAGAGCAAGGGGCGCCCGTCATGAGGCTCTCGGTGCTCACCGTCACGCGTGGGGAGGCGTACGCGGCGCCGTTTCTGCGGGCGATGGCTACGTTGAGCCACTCCCTGGGCGCGGAGTTTGTCCTCGCGCTCGATGGCAGCGGGGCCGTCCCGGTTCAGGCCGATACCGTCGTCCGCGTCACGTCCAACGGGTATGTCGAAAGCGTGCTCGAAGCCGGCCTGGCCGCGTGTCGGGGCGAGCACGTCCTCCGGCTGGATGACGACGAGCGCGCGTCCCCGGCGATGGCAACGTGGCTCCAGAGCGGAGCCTGGTTGACCCCGCCGGATCGCCCGTCCGTGCATTGGCAGTTTCACCGGCTCGAGCTCTGGCCGGATGCGCAGTCGGCGATCCTGACTCCGCCCCTCTTCGGCTGCTGTCAGACGCGGCTGTCGGTGCGCGCGAAAGCCGGCGGCCGACGGCGGGTGCATGGCGGGTCGCCGTTTGGCGGGGGCACGGTGGCGCCGGTCGCCCTCGAGCATCACAAGTTTCTCGTGAAGAGCCTCGCGGACCGCCGGGCCCTGGCCGCCTGGTATGACTGCGCGCAGCCCGGCTACGGCACCGGGCCCGTCATGCTGCCGTTCAACGTGCCCGAAGATGCCTTCGCCGAGGTCACGATTGGGGCCTGCGGGGACGGGACGATCCCGTGGCAGCCGACCTGGACGAAGCAACTGCCGATGGGGGCGACGCGATGACCGACACCCTCAATCGCGTGCTTGAACATTTCACCATCAGCCCGATCGGCCTGACGCCGCCGGGGATGCGGCGGATGCCGATCGAGATCCCGAACGTCGGCCGCGAGGACCTGGCGACGTTGTTCGGCGTGCTCGGCTTCACGACCGGCGTCGAAGTCGGTGTGCAGGAAGGCGCGTACTCGGAAGTTCTCTGCGCCCGCAATCCCGGCCTGCATCTCTATTGTGTGGACGCGTGGCTGGCGTACGACGGCTACCTGGAATACGTCAATCAAGCGAAGCTCGACGGGTTTTACGAGACGACCCGGCGCCGGCTCCGGCCGTATGGGTGCACGTTCCTCCGGATGTTCAGCACGACCGCGGCGAAAGACTTCGCGGACGACTCCCTCGACTTCGTGTACCTGGATGGCGCGCACGACTTCCAGCACATCGCCGAGGACCTGGTCGCGTGGATCCCGAAAGTGCGTCTCGGCGGCATCATCAGCGGGCACGACTTCTGCCGGCGCACCGACCAGCGCGGGACCAGCCGGTACGTGGTCCACGTCGCCGAAGTCGTGACCGCCTATACCGAGGGCTATCACATCGCCCCCTGGTTTCTGTTGGGCCGCAAGGAAGCGCTCGACGGCGAGACGCGCGATCGGCCGCGCAGCTTCTTCTGGATCAAGGGCGTGCGCCAGTGCTGACCACCTTGGCGCGGATCGGTGACGCGTGGGGCCTGGACCCCGTCGGCGTTCGTCGGCTGCCGATCGAAATTGCCAACCGCGGACGGGACGACCTGGCCGCGCTGTTTGGGCAGCTCGGATTCACGACGGGCGCGGAGGTCGGCGTGGAACACGGCCGGTATTCCGTCACGCTCTGCAAGGCGAATCCCAGCCTGACGCTGACGTGTGTGGATCCATGGGCGGCCTACAGCGACCAGTACCGCCCGCATCTCTCGCAAGCGGCGCAGGACGCCATCTTCAGCCAGACGGTGATGCGGCTCGCGCCCTTCCGCTGCACGGTCCTGCGCCAGTTCAGCGTTGAGGCGGCGACAGGCTTCGCCGACGGCTCGCTCGACTTCGTGTACCTCGACGGCGCGCACGATCTCCAGAGCGTGATTGACGACCTGACCGCCTGGATTCCGAAGGTCCGGGTCGACGGCATCATCAGCGGGCATGACTGGTTCCGGCATCGGCCGCGCGGCGCCGGCTCCGAACGCATCCATGTATGCGAAGGCCTGCACGCGTGGACCAGCGCGTACGGCGTGCGCCCCTGGTTCATCGTCGGGACGCAAGCCATCATCCCCGGGGAAACGCGCGACCGGCCGCGGTCGTGGTTCTGGGTGAAGGCATGAGGACCTGTGATCCGACCCTCGATAAGCCGGGGCTCGCGGCGCTGTTCGCGCAGCAGGGCTTTACCTGCGGTGCCGAGATCGGAGTCCGCCGCGGCGGGTTTGCGGGCCTCCTCTGTCAGACGATCCCCGGCCTGCGCTTGCGGTGCGTCGATCCGTGGCGCGCGTACACGACGGTCCCACGGTTGCCGTCGCAGCGCACACAGGACGCCAATTACGATCGCGCCACGGCCTACCTACGCCCGTATGGGGTGACGATCGACCGGCGCCTGAGCGCCGCCGCGGTGCAGGACGTGCCACTCGGCTCGCTGGACTTCGTCTATATCGACGCGCACCACGGCTTCGACTACGTGTGGCACGACGTGACGCAGTGGAGTGCCCGCGTGCGATCGGGCGGCATCGTCAGCGGCGACGACTATACGCCCGTCGCGCCCGGCGTCGTCCAGGCCGTGGACGCGTACACGACGGAGCAGACGATCGATTTCACGACCGGCCCGCGCGTCTGGTATTGGAGGCAGGCATGACGATCAGCTACTGCCTGCCCTGTCACATGCGGACGGCCGATCTGGAACGGGCGCTGCCGTACATGATCGCCGCGGCGGACGCGGCGACCGACGTGGAGATTGTGATTGTCGACTACGGCAATGCGCCCCCGCTGCGCATCCGGACGCCGCCGTACGGGCACGTCAGGGTCGCCGTGGTGCGTGTCGAGCGTCCGCATTACCACATGAGCCACGCGCGCAACGTCTCGATTCGCGCCGCGACCGGGGACTACGTCGTCATCAGCTCGGCGGACATCTGCCCGCAGCCGGACTTCTTCCGGGTGATCCGCGCACGCCTGGAGGAGACCGGTGCGGTGTGGCTGCGACCGGATCTGACCTATGTGGGCGTGATTGTCTGCCGGCGTGACGAACTGATCGCGGCAGGCGGGTATGACGAGCGCATCGAATTCTACGGCGCTGAGGACAAGGATCTCCAGGCCCGGTTGCTTCGGCGGCAGGCGAACGTCGCGAGTTACGACGCCTCGGCGGTCCTGACGATGTTTCGGACATTGAACGCCGACAAGGTCGCCCACTACCGGCTCCCGCTGACGAAGACCGCGATGCTCGAGCACGGCTCCGCGATCTATCGGGAGAACGTCGCCGCCGGCCGGCTGGTCGCGAATGAGGGGCTGGCATGGGGACAGTGACATCGCCCAGCGGACACGAACTGTATCCGCTGGCCACGGTCGAGCAGGGCGCCGTCATTGGTGACGACACGATGATCTGGCACGGCGCGCACGTCCGGAGCACCGCACGCATCGGCGCGCGCTGCGTCATCGGCAAGGACGTGTACGTCGACGCCGGCGTGGTCATCGGGGACGGCGTGAAGGTCCAGAACGGGGTCTCGATCTATTACGGGGTCGTCATCGAGGCCGATGTCTTCATCGGGCCACACGTCACCTTTACCAATGACGTCGCGCCGCGGGCCTTCGGCGAGTGGGCGCCGCAGCCGACGCGCGTCCGTCGTGGGGCCTCGATCGGGGCGAACGCCACCATCCTGTGCGGCCTCACCATCGGGGAATACGCCATGGTCGCCGCCGGCGCCGTCGTCACCCATTCGGTCCAGCCGTACGCGTTGATGCGGGGCAATCCGGCGCGGCTCGTCGGCTACGTCTGCAAGCGCGGACATTCGACGACGCAGATCGGGCCGGCGACGTACCTCTGCAACGCGTGCGCCGCACGGTTGGACATCCGGGCGGACTGGATCGGGAACGCATGACGTCGAACCCCTGCGCCGCCTGTTGTCAGGACCTCGTGCTGCCGATCCGGCACCTGCTGGCGCCGCAGTGCTACCTCGACGCCGACGGGCTCGCGTTCCTGCGGGCGCACGGCTTCGAGGCGTTGTGGCAGTCCGACGAGCAAGTGGAGTTCGAGCTGCACGCGCTCACGTTTCGGATGACGCTCCGGCAGTTGCTGTTTCCGGACGTGTATCTCGCCGAAGGCGCCGATCGCAAGGTGTTCTATCAGCACGACCTCGATCAGGCGATTCGAGAGAACGACACGATCCGCGTGCGGCATCGGTGCGACCAATTGGACGACGCCGGCCTCTGCCGGATCTATGCGACGCGCCCGCGCGCCTGTCGGGAATTCGCCTGCGCCACGCGCGAGGATTGCTCGCAGCCCGCCGCGGTCGCCCGCGTCATCCCGCTCTCGAGGGTGCAGTAAATGACGGTGAAGCGCACGCAACCCGGCGGGCTGGACTGGACACGGCGGCCGTTCACCGTGAAGCGGGGGCAGACGGCGCCGCCGCGGAAGCAAGGCGCCCGCGAATGCGCCCGCCGCGTGCGGCAGGCCCTCTGTCGGCTTCCGCTCACGAGGGCGGAATGAGTCAGCGGGCGAGCGATTGGGCTCCGACCTGGGCGCGCCCGGTGGTCAGCGACTACACCGTGCGGGTGCCCGCCGCGGCCACGACGCCGCCGAAGGTGCTCGGCGGACGCTGGCAGACCGCGCAGAAGCCGCGCCGAAAGAAAGGGACCGTGACGACGTTATGAGATAGCCAGTTGCACGGCTCGCGGAGGGCGTGGCTGATCCCCACGCTTGACCCCCTCTAGCCCAGAGGCGCGAGACCGACAAGGGCACGCAGAGACGACGGGCGCTCTGTGGCTGCAGGGATATCGACTGCACCCCGAGTGCCCGTTTTCTTTGTTGGCTCGTTTTTGCGAGGAAGCAACGGCAGCGTTGCGGATTCGCAAGGGAGGTTCGTGACCGATCTATCCGTGCTCATTCCGGCGCGTAGCGAGGAATGGTTGTCGCGCACTGTCGACGACGTGCTGACGCACGCCCGCGGCGCGATCGAGGTCATCGTCATCATTGACGGGGCGTCGGCGGGCCCGTCTGTCTCGAGCGATCCGCGCGTCACGCTGGTGACGTTGCCGGAGCCGATCGGGCAGCGCGCCGCCACGAACCTGGCCGCCCGGCTGTCGTGCGGTCGCTACGTGATGAAGCTCGACGGGCACTGCGCGGTCTCGGACGGCTTCGACGTGGAACTGGTGACGACCGGCGATGGCCTCGGGCACGACGTCACGCAGATCCCCGCCCAGTACAACTTGCACGCGTTTAACTGGCGCTGTCGGGGCTGCGGGCATGAAACCTATCAGGGGCCGGACCTGACCCTGTGCGTGTCGTGCGGCGAGAAAGGCACACCGGGCGGCCCGTTCGAACGCGTCATCTATTGGGACCTGCTCGCCGGCGGCGTGCCGGGGAAGCACGTCCGCACGGAACAGTGGCGCTTCGACCACGACCTCCACTTTCAATACGGCGGCAGACGGAAGCCCGAGGTCCGCGACGGCCTGATCGAAACGATGTCCTCGTTGGGCGCGTGCTTCGTGATGCGCCGGGAACGGTTCGACGAGCTCGGCGAGCTCGACGAGGCCTGCGGGTCCTGGGGGCAGTTCGGCGTCGAAATCGGCTGTAAGTCGTGGCTGTCCGGCGGCCGGCAGGTCACGAACACGCGGGCCTGGTTCGCGCATCTCTTCCGGACGCAGGGCGGGTCGTTCAGCTTTCCCTATGCACAGCCCACCGCCGCGGTCGCCAGCGCGCGCAAGTACAGCCACGCGATGTGGCTGCACAATGCGTGGCCGCAACAGTCGCGTCCGTTGTCCTGGCTCGTGGAGAAGTTCGCGCCGCTCGGCGGCTGGCACGATCCGGCCGGCGCCAAGCGGCTCGCGCAAGTCACCGCCGCAGGGCAGGCGTTCCAGGCACCGAGGCCGCCCGGCATTCAGCCGCGGGCGCCGTCGAAGGGCCTCGTCTACTACTCGGACTGTCGCGGCGACGCGACCATCCTCGATGCCGTCCGCCGGCAGATTGTGAGCGCGGCGCCGGACTATCCGATCGTCTGGGTCACGCTGCGCGCTATCGCGCAGCCGTTCACGCTCAGCCGCACGAGCGCCGCGCTGACGGGCGCGTGGCGAGCGCGGAACCTCGTCCTCGAGCTCGAGCGCTCGCATCTCACGATGTTCCGCCAGATCCTCGCCGGCCTCGAGGCGCTGGACACGGACGTGGCGTTCCTCGTCGAGCACGACGTCCTGTACGACCGCTCGCATTTCGACTACACGCCGCTCGACGCCGACACGTTCTATTACAACCAGCGCACCTGGAAAGTGAACGCCGAGACGGGCCACGCGTTGCACTACCGGTGCAACCAGACGTCCGGCCTCTGCGCGAATCGGCAGCTGCTGGTCGCCCACTATCGCGCACGCATTGCCCGCGTCGAGCGCGAAGGGTTCAGCCGGCGCATGGGCTTCGAACCGGGCACGCGCCAGATCCGGCACGGCGGCATCGACGACCACGGGCACGAGAGCTGGATGTCGGCGATCCCGAACATTGACATCCGGCACGGCCACAACCTGACGCAGACCCGCTGGCGCCAGGACCAGTTTCGCAACCAGAAATATTGCCAGGGGTGGATCGAGAGCGATCGCGTGCCCGGCTGGGGCATAACACAAAACAGGTTTAAGGATTTTCTGTCGGATCTGTCGTCGCGGCACGAGGTGTCGAATGTCGAATAGTCCTCAGGCGCCTCTCGTTCCGTTTCTTGGCCAGGTAAGCGGCGTATTTCGACGGGTCCGCTTTGAGTTCAGCGTAGTAGCGATGTGCGTCTACGCGGCGCTCCTGCGCCTTGGCCATTCGCTGCTCTTTTTGACAGACGCGACAGCACCGCTCATCGCGGCTTCTATTTGCCGAAGTCGGGAGCGGATGTCCCTTGGGGCAATGCGTCTTGACGGCATTGACAGCCGAAGGGGCAGCGCCTCTGAGCACGTTCGTCTTAGGCGTGACGAGATTCAAATGGGCAGGATTGCAGCAACGCGTGTTGTTGCAGACAACGTGGTCGAGGTTCGGCGTCTGTCGTCCGGACTCTCGTCTCGGGACTGGTTCTACGCTGAATGCATAAAGCACGCGATGGGTAGCCTCGTTGCGGCCAGCGTACCACGTGGTCCCGTACCCCTTCCGCAGAGCGCCGGTCCAATTCCAACAGCCGGACACGGGGTCGATGGCGATCTTCGAGAAGATGCGCGCGAGCGTGTTCCGATCGAGATGGGGAACAGTAAAGTAGTCGTCAGCCATGCGCGTGGCCTCCTTGTAAGGTTGCGCGAGTGGTTAGGGCCGTCGCAGTGTTTCAGCACCGCGTCGGCCCGTCTATTGTACCCGCCTTTTTATCCAAGGTCTCAATCACGATGAAGCACCGACACAGCGCCGAAGGCGAGCTCTTGATCGACCACCGCGCGAGCCCTGGTATCACCGAGGCCTTCGCCAGACAATCCGGCCTCGACGTCGAGGCGGTCCCGGCCGGCGTGCTCGTCGAACGCGCAACGATCACCTGCTCGCACTGTCAAGTCACCGTCGTGCTGAATCCGCAGCGCACGCGGCCGCGGTCGTACTGCGCGAAGTGCGACCACTACATCTGTGATTCACCGATCTGCAACCGGGACTGTCATCCGATCGCGAAGACCTTCGACGTGCTCGACACCTACGCGGCGCGCGGCGAAGCCGTGCCGCCCGCGCTGCTGCGCCACCTACTCGGACGCTGAGGACCTCACATGGCTAACTGGAACTTCAAAGTCGCCTCGTTCACGCTCGAAGCCGTCGCCGATACCACGAACTACACGAATAACAAATACATGGGGCTGATGGGCGGCTCCACGACGCAACGGATCAAGCTCAAGGAAGTCGAAATCGGTGGGCTCGAGCCGTCGACCTCGTCGCCGGTCATCGTGCTGCTGTCGCGGGATTCCACCGTGCAGGCCACGCCGACGGCGCTGACCACCGGAGAGTCGAACGCCGCCGAGGACCCGGCGACCGCTGCACTCGCCGCGCCGCAAGTCGCGTTCACGGCGTCCACGACGAAGCCGCAGCGGTCGGCCACGCTCGGGCTGAAGAACTTCAGCTTCAACGCCCTAGGCGGGATCATCCGCTACCGCTGGCCCTACGGCGAAGAGGCGACGTTGCTCGGCAACACGGCCAGCTTCGGCGAAGTCAGCCTGAGCGGCTACACGGGGAGCTCGCTGGCCATCGTCGGCGCGCACATCACCTACGAGCCCCTGTAGCCCGATGGCGATGAGCTTTTTGTGGCTGCGCGCGTCGACCGTGGACCCGGTCGCCGCGGCGCGGCTGATCTATGGCGGCACCTGGGACGGGAAGGTGGGAATCATCGGCGGGATTCCGACGCGGAGCACTGTCTCGCAGAGCTTCACGTCCAGCGCCACGGCTTCGCAGATCAACACGGCGATCGACAACTGCGCGGCCGGAGAATCGGTGCTGCTGCAGGCGGGCACCTATAGCAGCCTCGCCGGCAACATCATCCTCGACAAGTCCAACGTGACCCTCCGCGGCGAAGTCGACGCGAACGGGGTGCCGACGACCATCATTAAAAACCGGTCGATCATCATCGGCTCACAGAGCGGCTGGGACTTCGGCGCGTCGACGAACTGGACGACCACGACCGTGACCGGGCTCACGCGCGGCGTGACGTCGGCCACATTCGCGTCCGTCTCGGGCTTGACGGTCGGCCGGCTCGTGTGGCTGCACGCCTCGGGCAACAGCAACGTCACGGGCAGCAATTGGTCGGACGTCTTCGGCAGCTATCCGGTCTCGCAAGTCGTGAAGGTCACGAACATCGTGAGCACGACAGTGACCTTCGACAAAGCGTTCAATGCGGATTACTGGACGGGGACGCTACGCGCGGCCTGGCGCGACGCGGCGGATACCATTGCGTTGTCCGGCATCGAGAACCTCGACCTGCAGCCGACGAACTCCAGCGCCGGGTATGGGAACAACTACGTCGAGGTCTACGGCACCGACGAGTGCTGGATCAAGAACGTCAAGACCTACGACCTCAACGACGGCGGGATTCACCACATCACGGTGTACGGCAGCCACCGGATGGAGATTCGGCACTGCGACATCTCGAGAATGCGGACGGCCGAAGGCAGCGGCGATTCCAGTAACAACTACTGCATCTCGCTCGCGCATTCCGGGTCGTTTCTGATCGAGGACAACCACTTTCACAACATCCCGAACGTGATGCCGATGTTCGATTGCGGCGCGGGCGCGTTCGCTTACAACTACATCATTGACTGCACGTATGCCGGTAGTCACACCTGGCTGTCGCAGATCGTGTTCGCGCACGGCTCGCACATCCATTACACCCTCTTCGAAGGGAACTGGTGCCCTGGCTCCTACAACGAAGAGGGCACGTCCGGCTCGCGGAACCTGATCTGGCTCAGGAATCGAATGCGCGGCTGGGACCCGAACAGCGTCCAGGGCGTCGCGAAGGATGACGACACAGTTGCGCTGGTGCTGGCCGATGGGCACAGCAACGCGGTGCTCGCCGGCAACGTCGTCGGCGAGAACACGTTCCACACCACGTACCAGACCACGGACAGCGTCGCCGGCGGCGGCAGCGATTCATTCCCGCGCCTGTCGGTGCTGCACGTCCACACCAACGCCAACAGCTCGCTCTCGAAGATCGGCAACTACAACACCGTCAACGATGCCGTCCCGGCCGGCGAGGCCCTCGGGGCAGGCGAAGGGATCGTGACCAGTTATCTCCATGCGTCGAAGCCGGCCTGGTTCAGCGGCTTGCCCTGGCCGCCGATCAGCCCGACGAACTACAGCCAGTCGAACACGGCGACCAATATTCCTGCCGGCTACCGAGCGGCCAACGGAGTGGACCCTTAAATGGCTCTCGCCATCGACAGTGAAGTAGCCGCACAAACCGGCTTCGACAATAGCGGGGCCGGCGGCAGCACGCTCACCTACGCCTTCAACAACGTGGCCGGGACCTTTCTGGTCGTCACGGCGACGGCGTGCGCGGACGGATCGTCGCCGACAATTACCGGCGTCACGTATGCCGGCGTGGCGCTGACGAAGAAAGATAACCAGGTTTACGGCTCCGCGGTGGATGTGTGGTGGGGCAGTCTCGTCACGCCCGCGACCGGCAGCAACAACGTCGTCGTGACCGCGTCGGTCGGGTCGCTCATCACGAGCGGCGCGATCAGCTTCACCGGCCAGCACGCGACCCCGCTCGGCACCGCGGCGAAAGCGACGGGCTCCGGCACGACGCCGACCGTCAACGTCACGAGCACCACGAGCGGCAACATCGTCGTCGGCGGGGCCGCCTGCGGCTCGGCGTTTAGCGCGGTCGGGGCGAGCGAGACGCTGTCCTGGCGGAAGAACGTCAACAACTCCAATTCGGGCAACAACGGGCAGAGCTCGCGCGAACCGGGCAACGGCGGCACGGTCACGATCAGCGCCACGACCGGCTCGGACAGTTGGGGGATCGTCGCGTGCGAAGTCATCGCCTCGGCCGGGTCGTCGCAGAGCCCGAGCGCGTCGCAGTCACCGTCCGCGAGCGCCAGCCCGTCGGCGAGCAAGAGCCCCAGCGCATCCGCGTCACCGTCCGCCTCCAAGAGCCCGAGCGCGTCGCTGTCCGCGTCGGTCAGCCCGTCGGCGAGTGCGAGTCCGTCCGCGAGTAAGAGCCCGAGTGCCTCGGCCTCGCCGTCGGTGAGTCCGAGCGCCAGTGTCAGCCCGAGCGCGTCGGCGTCTCCGAGCGCATCCGCGTCACCGTCCGTCAGCCCGTCGGCGAGCGTCAGCCCGTCGGCGAGTGCCAGCGCGAGCGTCAGTCCGAGCGCGTCGGTCTCGAGTTCGGCGAGCCCGAGCCCACCGCTCGGCCTGGAACCGTTCCGCCCGGTCGAGTGGGACTTTGACGATCGGATGCGTCTCGCGCGCAAGGTCGAAGATCTGTCGTTCGACAACTTCGTGATGATCGTCGCCGAAGGGGTCAGCCCGTCGGCGAGCGCGAGCCCGTCAGCCTCGACGAGTCCGAGCGCGTCCGCGTCACCGTCCGTCAGCCCGAGCGCGTCGAAATCGCCGTCCGCGTCCGTCAGCCCGTCGGTGAGTCCGAGCGCCAGTCAATCGCCGTCGGCCTCGAGCAGCGCGAGTCAGAGCCCGTCGGCGTCCGTCAGCCCGTCCGCGAGCGCCAGCCCGAGCAGCTCCGCGTCGCCGACCGCGTCGCCCTCCGCGTCCGTGAGTCCGAGTGCGTCGGTGTCGCCGAGCGCGAGCAGTAGCGCCTCGCAAAGCCCGAGCGCGAGCCAGAGCCCGTCGGCCAGTGTCAGCGCCTCCGTGAGTCCGTCGGCGAGCCAGAGCCCGTCGGCGTCGAGTTCCGCGTCCGTCTCGCCGTCGGCGTCGGTGTCACCGTCTGCCTCGCAGAGTCCGTCTGCGTCCGCCAGTGCGTCGCAGAGCCCGAGCGCCAGCGTCAGTCCGTCCGTCTCCCCGAGCGCCTCGCAGAGCCCGTCGGCGTCCGTCTCGCCGTCGGCAAGTCAGAGCCCGTCGAGCAGCACGTCGCCGAGCGCGTCACAGAGTCCGTCGGCGAGTAAGAGCCCGAGCAGTTCGGCCAGTCCGTCGGCGTCGTCGCCGTCCGCGTCGGTGTCGCCGAGCGCCTCGCAAAGTCCGAGCGCCAGCACGTCGTCGAGCGCCAGTCCGTCGAAGTCGCCCTCGGCCTCGGCGAGTCCCAGCTTCGCCCCGGTGAACTATCGCGCGCCCTTCCAGGTCAACACGGATGCGATTAGCGCCGCGGCGATGCCGGTCAACACCGATGCGAGGAACCCGGCCTAATGGCGATCGCCTTTCGCTCCGCGTCGAATGTCACCGGCACGGGCACGAGTCCGACCGTCACCGAACCCGCCGGCGCCACAACCGGCGACGTCCTCGTCGCGCACGCGCAGGTCGACAGCACCACGTCGGCGCTGACGATTCCGGCCGGCTGGACGTCGATCTACAGCGGCACCGCGGGGACGCGGTTCAAATACAACCTCTGTTACATCGTCCGCGGTGGTAGTGCGCCCGCGTTGACGTGGACGATCACCGGCTCCATCTATCGCGAAGTCCAGATCGTCTGCTTCTCCGGCGTCTCTGCCGCGGCGCTCGATGCGTCGGCGGATGGCGGTGTCACCGGCGCGACCAATCCCGATCCGCCCTCCGTGACGGCGATCGGGGCGCCGACCTGGGCGCTCGCGATTGGCGGACAGTTCGCGGGCTGCGCGGTCGGCGGCTGGGGCGCCCCGAGCGGCTACACGTTGCGGTCGAGCACGGCGAACGGGATCGAAATCGCGATCGCCACGCTGCCGTTGGCGGCCGCCGGCGCCGAGAATCCCGGCGCGTTCAGCAACGGGTCCGGCTCGGACACCGCCTGGAGCGCGACCATCACGCTCCTCGAGGCCTCGACGAGCTCGCAGTCGCCGTCGGCGTCCGCCTCGCCCAGCAAGTCGCCGAGCGCCTCGAAATCACCGTCCGCGTCTGTCAGCCCGTCGGTGTCGCCGTCCGCCAGCAAAAGCCCGAGCGCCTCGAGCTCGCCGTCCAAGTCGCCGAGCGCCAGTGCGTCGCCGAGCGCGTCACAGAGCCCGAGCAGCTCCGCGTCGCCGACGGCCAGCCCGTCCGCGTCGACCTCGCCGTCCGCGAGTGTCAGTCCGTCCGCGAGTGCCAGCGCGTCCGCGTCCGCGAGCAGCTCGCCCTCGAAAAGCCCCTCGGCGAGCGCCAGTCCGAGTTTCGCGGTTGTGTCCGCCGGCACGCCGTACCAGGTGAACACCGATGCTGTGTAAGCAGAAAGCGAGACGCCGATGGCGTTAGGGACCGCAGGCACGAATGCGCTCGAAATCTTCAAGGGCGAAGACGCCACGCATTCCTTCGAAGTCGAATCCTCGCTCACGAGCGACATCACCGGCTGGACGTTCGTCCTGACCATCAAGGACAACGACAACACGCCGACGTTCACGACGACGGTGAATGGCGCGGTCACCGATGGGCCAAATCGGCTCTTTCAGGTCGTCATGCCGGCGGCCACGACGGAACTCATCGTCGTTGGCGTCCACAAGCACGACTTGTGGCGCACGAACCTCGGCTTTCATTGGGTCATGAACGCCGCCAATTACACCGTGAAGACGGAGAGACGAGTCCAGACGCCATGACCGTGACCATCGAACCTGTCACCTCGACCGTGACGGCGCACGTCCAGGCGTGGCGCGAGCGGATCGCGGCGCTGCCCCTGGAGTCGATTGCCTGGACACGCGAGGAACATCTGGCGCTCGATGCGCTCGTCAGGGAAGCGTTCTCCGGGCTGCGGCTGCGGGTGATTGAAGGCAGCTGCCGCCGGGACGATGACGACCTCGTGCTGTTCTGGCAGGCCCAAATCGCCCGGGTCACCCGCGACAACCCGGCCATCGTGCATTCCGGGGGCTGGCAATACGCCGAGGACGAACCAGTGATGCGCTTCCGGTGGGTGCGCAAGGTGCTCGGCACCGAGGTGCAGGGATGACCGCGGTCCATCCAGGCGAGACGCTCGAACGGCGCGCCGGCGAGACGCGTGTCTACAGCTTCGGCGCCGAGTGGCACCGGGGCACGGTCACGCACGTCGTGGTCACGCTCAAGGGCGAGGACACCGTGCAGGTCGAACCCGTCACGGTGATCGAGCGCGGCGTGAAAGTCGATGCGGTCAAAGTGTGGGGCGGCCAGCCCGGCGGCAAGTATCAGCTCGAGCGTGTGGTGAGCACCAAAGCCGGGGATGTGCTGCAGCAGTGGGTGCGGGAGCGCGTCGTTGCCTAGTGCCATGTTGCGTCCCTGTGCACAGGGACAGTGCGCGGCGCTGGTGCCTGCAGGCCGGTGCGCGGCGCATCGCAAGGAAGCCGAGCAACGGCGAGGCTCACAGCGTGCGCGAGGGTACACCCGGAAGTGGCAACGGTTGCGGCTGCTGTTTCTGCATCGCCATCCCTTCTGCGGGGATCGGCCGAATGGACTCGCGCCGGTCATGAGTCGGTGCCATGACGAACAGCGGACGACCGTCGCGACACAGGTCGATCACGTGGTGCCGCACAGGGGAGATCGCACGCTCTTCGACGATGCGAACAACCTGCAGCCGCTTTGCGCGGCGTGTGGCGCGCGCAAGAGCCAGGCGGGGCTGTGAGCGTCGTGCATCGTGCTGCGTACACGACCACGAGCACGACAGCGATCGTTGAAGCTCGGGCTCACGGTGAGACGACCGGGGTATACGGGTCCGGAGTCACGGCAGCGTTGACGGTTGGTAACCGCCCTGGCCATCGGCGCGTTTCGTGTCAGCGAATGAATTTTCTGGGAACCGAATGATTTTACAGCGGGCGGATCGCGTGCCACGCGACGTGAGGTGAACGATGCCAGGGACCTCGAATTCCGGCGGGCGGAACGCCCAGGGCGCCCAACTGCACGTGCTCAAGGGCACGTTCCGCGAGGACCGGCACGGGGATGCCGTCGCGCCTGAGCCGCCCAAGGGCCGGCCGCCGGCGCCGAAGTCGCTGACCGATCCCGTCGCGCGCGCCGAGTGGGACCGGATGGTGGAGCGGCTTGAGCGGAGCGGCACGCTGTCGGTCGTCGACGATGGCGCCCTCTATCAGTACGCGCAGTTGTTCAGCGAGACGCAGCGCATCACCGAGCGGTCGCTCGAGAACCGGCGGGTCGCGAAACAGCTGATGAAGACGGCCGCGGCGCTCGAGGGGACGGCCCTGGTCACCGCCGTGACGGCGATCGTGGCGCTCCGGTCGCTCGAAAGCAAGGACACGCGGGACCTCCGACAGGGGCACATGGCGATCCGCGGCTACCTGGTGGAGTTCGGGATGACGCCGGCGGCACGGAGCCGGGTGAAGCTCCCCGCCGGCGCCGGGAAACAGCAGAGCAAGGTCGATCAATTCAAGGCGGCGAAGACGA
>Ga0070696_100000205_pt1 | contig 35287 bp, 21 predicted proteins | sample KBSK1253metaG_FD_65474 | JGI IMG/M metagenome (GOLD analysis project Ga0070696, IMG submission 65474) | Corn, switchgrass and miscanthus rhizosphere microbial communities from Kellogg Biological Station, Michigan, USA - KBS K1-25-3 metaG | ecosystem: Host-associated > Plants > Roots >... | reverse complement strand
CCTGCTGACGAAGGTCACCGCCGACAAGCAGGACCCGAACGCCGTGGCGAAGGAGTGGCTGTCGTCGCAGGGCCTCGGCTGAGGGCATCGAACCGTCACGCGGGCCCAAGTCGGCGGAAGGTCCATAACCAGAACCTGGGCGCGCCCCCGCGAGAAGGGCCCCGCAGCAGCAGAACCGTTGTGTCCCAATCGTTATCGACGGGTGACCCGAACGCAGAGGCCGGCCGCGTGACCGACGTCAACGCTTCGGCTGGCTCCGCGGCAGGCCACGTGGACGCGCGCGATCGTTGCGCGCCAAGACCTATCGGCCGAAGGAGCGGCAGTGAGTTCAATGACCGCAGCTCGCGCGACACGCCGGCGTGTCGCGCCAGCTGCGGTCACTCAACCGGCCCGCGTGTCGATCACCGGACCGCCCCCGGAGCTGGCGCGATCCAGAGGTCCACAGACAACCGCGCCAACCCGTCCGGCCGACGCTCGAGCAGGCGCTGGTCCTCGAAGGTCGCGAGGTCCACCACCTGACGCGGAGTCGCACCGAGCGCGACCAGCGGTGCCGGCGACTCGGCGGTCACGAGCACCGGCCGCCGTCCGGCGTCCGAGATCGACCGGACGACGAGAGCCAGCGTCGAGGCAGGCACGGACTCTCCGCGGCGAACCCGCAGCGCGAGCGAGGGCACCGAGCAGGGACCGCGTAGCACCTGGGTCCACTCGTTGGCCGCCCGGCTGTCGAGGAGGACCGCGGTGTCCCCGGGCTCGAACGCCGCACAGGCGCGGGCGACCGCAGCCACCTCACCGCTCTCGGTGCGCGGCGACACGAACGAGGCGTTGGCGAGGGCGGGCGGCACCAGCAGCGCGGCAGGTCCGAGGACGGCGACGACGACCAGCAGCGACACGGGCCACCGACGCCGAGCCCGGCGCACGACATGCGCGACCACAACAGTCGCCAGCAGCACCACGGCGGGCAGCACGACCGGCACCATCCGGCGGTCCGCCCAGGGATGGTCCGGCGTGATGCCTGGCCGATAGAGCGTCAGCACGGTCGACCCGACGGCGAGCACCCACGGCCCGAGCCACGCCGGCACAGAACCTTCGACCAGCACCCGCCCGGCGCGGTAGGCCAGCAGCACCGCACCGGCCAGCGCGAGCAGCAGCACCGGAACGCCCACCCACCAGCCCAGCCAGGCGACGGTCTGCTCGGCGTACGTGCGGCCGCCGTCGACCGTCAGCCCTTGCCGCAGCTGCAATCCGGCAACGACGCGCGATCCCGGGTCGTCCGGGTTCTGGCGCACGACGAGCCAGAGCGGGCGAGTCGCCAGCGCCACGAACGCGAGCAGCACCAGCCCTGCTAGCGCACCCGGAAGACGCCGGCGGACGCCGTCCGGCACCACCGTGCCCCGCTGCGCCAGCCACCACCACAGCAGCGAGACCAGCACCAGCACGAGCGCCGCGGCGGCCAGCGGCAGCAGCGACCCCCCGATCTGGACCAGGTAGGGCCGGGAGACCAGCAAGGCCCACGCCGCCGCACCAAGAGTCGCTACGCCGAGCCCGAGCGCGAGCGGCCCACCGGCCCCGTGCCTGCGGATCGCGAGCAGCGCGGCGAACGGCACGAGCAGGGCCACCTCACGCAGCGCATCCACCCGCACGAGAGCCACGCCGCCGAGGACCAGGCCCGCGAGCAGCCCGAGCCGGCGTGCCCGCCGCCACCGGCCGGAGGACCCGGCCACCGTCGCCTCGGACAGCACCACCAGGCCGGCCAGCAGCACCAGCAGCGCGAACGGCTCCGAGTACGTCGACCGTCCGGCATGCAGCACCGGCTGGCAGAGCGCGAGCGCGAGCGTCGCGACCGCCGCCCACCGGGGTCCGATCAGCCGAGCGCACAACGCCCCGAAGGCCAGCAGCGCCGCGCCGAGAGCGAACGCCGGCACGAGCAGCAGGCCGGTCCACCCGCCGAGCCAGTAGCCGACCGACAGCCAGGCCGGGGTCGCGGGCAGGAACTGCGGGACGACGTGGGTGCCCGCGCCGTCACCGACCTCGAAGAAGCCGGGGCTGCCGACGGTCACGTCCGGCGAGTCCAGGACGGCGGGCCCACCGAGCGCCGCGACGGACACGTCGACGTCGAGCCGGTGGGCGGTCGCCAGGTGCTGCGCGGAGAGCGCGTAGGTGCCGGCGTCGCGACGCAGCACCACGTGCTCGGCATGGGTGGCGCCGACCCACACCGATCCGGAGACGGCGGCCGCGACGACCAGCACCACCGCCCACACCGGGGCGGGCGGGGCCGGCAGCGCGCGCACGACGCGCACCGCGACGGCAGCGGCGACCAGCAGTACCGGCAGAACGACGTCCGGACGCCAGATGTGACCCAGCGACAGCGGGACGACGACAACCGAGCCCAGCAGCACCCAGAGCCCCAGCGCCACCCCGGCGCGGGCGAGAAGCCGGCCCGCCGTGCGCTCGCCCCGCAGGACGGGCGTCGCCAGGGGTGACTCGACGGTCGTCATCGTCCTCCTGGCGGTGCTATCCCTTGGTGACGCTAGCCTCACGATCCATGCGAGGGATCATCTTGGCAGGCGGCTCGGGAACGCGGTTGCACCCCATCACCCTCGGGGTGAGCAAGCAGCTCGTGCCGGTGTGGGACAAGCCGATGGTCTACTACCCGCTCTCGATGCTGATCATGGCGGGCATCCGCGACGTGCTGGTCATCACCACCCCGCAGGACGCCGACCAGTTCGGCCGCCTGCTCGGCGACGGCAGCGCGTTCGGTATCTCGATCAGCTACGCCCCGCAACCGCGACCGGAGGGGCTCGCGCAGGCCTTCGTCATCGGCGCCGACTTCGTCGGCAGCGAGAAGGTCGCCCTCGTGCTGGGCGACAACGTCTTCTACGGCCCCGGTCTCGGGCGCCAGCTGCAGCGCCACACGGACGTCGACGGCGGCCTGATCTTCGCCTACCAGGTGGCCGACCCGACGGCGTACGGCGTCGTGGAGTTCGACGAGGACGGCCGGGCCGTGTCGCTGGAGGAGAAGCCGCAGCAGCCCCGAAGCCGCTACGCCGTGCCGGGCCTCTACTTCTACGACAACGACGTGCTGGCCATCGCGCGTGACCTCAAGCCCTCGGCGCGCGGCGAGCTCGAGATCACCGACGTCAATCGCACCTACCTCGACGCCGGCCGGCTGCACGTCGAGGTGCTCCCCCGCGGAACGGCGTGGCTCGACACCGGCACGTTCGCCTCGCTGATGTCCGCCGGCGACTTCGTACGCGTCGTCGAGGAACGCCAAGGGCTCAAGATCGGCTGCCCGGAGGAGGTCGCCTGGCGCGCCGGCTTCTTGTCGGACGACGAGCTGCGGGCTCGCGGGGAGGCGCTGAGGTCCTCCGGCTACGGCGCCTACCTGCTGGGGCTGCTGGCCTGAGGCCAGGGCACAACCGGCCCGAGCAGCACGCTGGCCCAGGCGCCGTGCACGGACTCGTCGTCGCTCGGGTGGAAGATGCCGGCCAGCACGTCGCGGTAGAGCCGTGACAACTCATGGGCATTGAAGTACGCCGACCCGCCGGACGCCCGGATCGCCTGCTCCACCACCCGCAGCGCCACCTCGGTCGTGCGCGACTTGATGGCCGACAGCTGCGGCAGCCAGAGGTCGCCGCGGTCGACCAGGTTGTCGACGTCCGCGGCCGCCGACGCGATCGCCGGGTACACGCCGTCCAGTGCGATCGCCGCGTCCGCAAGTCGCCACCGGATGTCCGGGTCGTTCGAGTACGGCGCGTCCTGGTTCTTCATCGAGCGACGCGACCGCACCGTCTCGACGGCCACGTCGAGCGCCCGCTGCGCGATCCCGGCGTAGACCGAGGAGAGCAGCAGCTCGAACGCCGCGAAGATGGCGACGACGAACGCGTCCTTGGTCGGCCCCGGCGCGATGCGGCGCACGACCCGGTCGGCCGGTGCGTGCGCGCCGTCCAGCACCGTCGTGCACGAGAACGACGCGCGCATGCCGACGGCATCCCAGTCGTCGCGCACCTGCACTCCCCCGCCGTCGCGGGTGACGAACCCGAACACCGAGCGCGGCTCGTCACCGGAGGAGTCCGTGCCCAGCACGCCCAGCCGGGTCCACGCCGGCGACAGCGACGTGAAGATCTTGGTGCCATGGAACGAGAAGCCACCCTCGCCGTCCGGCCGGGCGTCGGTGCGCGAGCCGAACAGCACCAGGTCGTTGCCCGCCTCGGAGATGCCGAACGCGAACACCTCCCCGGCGGCCGCCTCGGCCAGCACGAAGTCCGCGGAGGAGTCGCCCTGCGCGTGCAGCCCTGCCGCGACGGCCATCCACACCTGGTGCATGTTGACGGCGAGCGCCGTGGCGGGCGCGGCCCCGGCCAGCCGCATCTGCTCGCGGGTCATCTCGGCGAGCGTGAGACCCGCACCGCCGAGCTCGGTCGGCACCATCGCCGTCAGGTAACCGGCGTCGCGCAGCTCGGCGAGGTCGTCATCGAAGAACGACCCCTCGCGGTCATAGCGGGGCGCGCGCTCCCGGATCCGTTGCAGCAGAGCGTCGTCAAGGAACACGGTTCGTCCATTCCGGGGTGCTGAACTTCGTGCGCACGAGCTCGGCGGCCCGCGCCAGCTCGTCGTCGGTGTACGTGGCGTCGACGCAGTCGTACCGGCCGCGGAAGTGCCGCATGAACGCCGCCATCACGTCGTCGCGCGCCATGCCGGTCTGCGAGCGCATCGGGTCGACGCGCTTCTGCGCGCTCTTCGTGCCCTTGTCCGACAGCTTCTCGCGGCCGATCCGCAGCACCTGCAGCATCTTGGTCGCGTCGATGTCGTAGGCCATCGTCACGTGGTGCAGCACCACGCCGGACGCGAACCGACGCTGCGCCGCCCCGGCGATCTTGCCCTTGTCGGACGCGATGTCGTTGAGCGGCACGTACCGCGCCGTGACGCCGACGTCCGCGAGCGCGCCGAGCACCCAGTCGTCCAGGAACGCGTAGGACTGCTCGAAGCTCAGCCCCTCCACGAGCGAGGCCGGCACGACCAGCGAGTACGTGATGCAGTTGCCGGGCTCCATGAACATGGCGCCGCCGCCGGAGATCCGCCTGCCCACGCCGATGCCGTGCCTGGCCGCTCCCTCGGGGTCGACCTCGTTGCGCACCGACTGGAACGAGCCGATCACGACCAGCGGCGAGTCCCAGTCCCAGAAGCGCAGCAGCGGGCGGCGCCTGCCTGCGGCGACCTCGGCCGGCAGCACCTCGTCGAGCGCCAGGTTCAGCAGCGGGTCCAGCGTGACCGGCCCGATGAGGTCGAACGTGTGGTCGCCCCAGCCGGTGGCCTTGCCCAGCGCGCGGCGCACGGCGATGCCGACGGCCTGCGGGCTGAACCCGATCAACGCCACCGACCCGTCGAACCGGTCGTCCAGGCCGCGCTCGATCGCCCGCGCCAGCTCACCGGCGTCCGACTCGGCAGGCAGCCCCTCGAGGGCGGCGTCGATGTGCTCCAGCGCCGAGTCCGGCTCGAGGAAGAAGTCACCGGAGACCCGCACGCGGGCCAGCCGCCCGGCCTCGACGTCGACGTCGACCGCCACCAGCTTGCCGCCGGGCACCTTGTACTCACCGCGCACTGTCGAACAGCCTCCTCGCGACCGCCACCCTAGTCGCGGCGCGACGTCGGCCGACCGCCCGCTCCCGCCAGCACCTCCGGCGCCGCCTCGGTGAACCGCTCGCGCCAGTCGCCGATCTGAGTCACCCCCCGCTCACGCAGGACGTCGGCGAGCAGGCTCGTGTGGGCCAGCGCCGAGAACGGCGGGCGCGGGGCAGCCCGGCGGAACGCCTCCGAGGTGGTGGGACGCACCCGCTCGGGGTCGGCGCCGACCGCGACCGCGACCTGCTGCGCGAAGCCGTGCCACGACGTCATGCCCCGCGACGTGGCGTGGTAGGTGCCGGCGAGGGCGTCGGCGCGCACCAGCGCGAGCACCAGCCCGGCGACGTCGCGGGTCCACGTGGGCTGGCCGACCTGGTCGTCGACGACCTCGATCGTCTCGCGCGAGGCGAGGGCCTCGGCGATGGTGCGCGGGAAGCATCTGCCGTGCGCGCCGTACAGCCACGCCGTGCGCAGCAGCAGCACGTCGTCGTGCTCGGCGCGCACGGCCCACTCACCGGCCGCCTTCGTCCGCCCGTAGGCCGACTGCGGGTCCAACGGCGCGTCCTCGGCGTAAGGGGACGCCGACGTCCCGCTCTCGGCGTCACCGTCGAAGACGTAGTCGGTCGACACGTGGACGAGCCGGGCGCCGGAACGAGCACACGCCCGCGCGAGGTTGGCGGCACCGACCGCGTTCACCGCGAAGGCCTCCGCCTCGTGCGTCTCCGCGTCGTCGACGGCCGTGTAGGCGGCGGCGTTGACGACCACGTCGTGGCCCACCACCGCGCGCCGGCACGCCGCGGGGTCCCGGACGTCGAGACCGTCCCGCCGCAGGCCCGTGACCTGCTCCCCGGCGACCGTCAGCACGTCCACGAGGTCGACGCCGAGCATGCCCCCGGCGCCGGCGATCAACCAGCGGCGGCGGGGTTCGGTGGTCGTCACCTGGATAGTCTCGCAGCCATGCAGATCTCACCGCTCACCATCGAGGGGGCGTGGCTGGTCACGCCGGAGCAGCACGAGGACGACCGTGGGGTGAACCTCGAGTGGTTCGCCCACGAGGCGTTCGTCGAGGCGGTCGGGCACCCGCTGCGCCTGCGCCAGGCGAACTGCTCGGTGAACGTCACCGGTGCGCTGCGCGGCATCCACTACGCCGAGCTGCCTCCCGGGCAGGCCAAGTACGTGACCTGCGCGTCGGGTGCCGTCGCCGACGTCGTGGTCGACGTGCGGGTCGGCTCGCCGACGTTCGGCGCGCACGAGGTCGTGCTGCTGGCGGACACCCACCGGCGCGCGCTCTACCTGAGCGAGGGCCTGGGGCACGGCTTCCAGGCGCTCACCGACAACACCGTGGTCACCTACCTCTTGTCCGAGCCGTACACGCCGGCCCGCGAGCACGGCGTCAACCCCCTGGACCCGGCCCTCGGCATCGCCTGGCCCACCCACGACCGCACGGGCACGCCCCTGACGACCGTGCTGTCCGCCAAGGACGGCGGGGCGCCGACGCTCACTGAGGCCCGCGAGCAGGGCATCCTGCCCTCCTACGACGAGGCGCTGGCCTACCGCCGCAGCCTGCGGCGCTGAGCCGAGCCCCGAGCTGAACCTCAGCCCGCCACGATGACGCCGAGCGCCCTCGCCGTGGCGGTGGACACCGCCCCCGTGCCGCCCAGGACGATCACGGCGTCCGTCTGCAGCTGGCGCAGCCGGCCGGCCGTGGCCGTCGGCACCGAGGTCGGCTTGGTGAGCAGCACCGGCGAGCCCTGCGACCCGGCCAACGCCGCGCCGGCGAGGGCGTCGGCGAAACCGGTGCCGTTCGCCACGTACGCGGCCGGCACGCCGGTGCCGAACGTGCCGGCGACCGCCGCCGCGGTGGCGTACCGGTCGGCGCCGAAGATCCGCGTGACCGCGCCGGAGGTGTAGTCGGCGAGCCGGTCGCGGACTGCGTTCGAGACCGCCCCGGTGCCGCCCAGCACGACGATCCGGGCGGGCCGCAGCGTGGACAGCCGGGCGGCCGTGGCGGTGGGCAGGGTGTCCCGGGCGGTCAGCAGCACGGGCTGCCCGGTCGACCCGGCGAGCGCGGCCCCCGCCAGCGCATCAGGGAACGCCGCGCCGGACGCGACGTAGACCGTGTCCGTGCTGACGCCCTCCATCATCTTCTGGGCGATGGCCGACGCGGTGCCGTAGCGGTCGTCGCCCTTCAGCCGCGTCACCGCGGCGTAGGTCTGGAGCCTGCTGACGACCTCCGGCGTGACGGCGCCCTCGCCGCCGAGGACGACGATCCGCTCGGGTTGCAGGCGTTCCAGCGCGCCTGCGGTCGCCGGCGGCAACGACCGGGCCGCGGTGAGCAGCACGGGTGCGCCCTGCGACGCGGCGAGCGCGGCCCCGGCGAGCGCGTCGGGGAACGCCTCACCGGAGGCGACGTAGACCACCGGCAGACCGGGTGAGAACTTCGTGGCCACCGCGGCCGCCGTGGCGTACCGGTCGGTGCCGGCCAGCCGCTCCGGCGTCACGTCGGCGGCGAGCGTCCGCATGGCGGTGCCGGCGTCGAGCATGCCGCCGGTGCTGACCTTGCCGGACAGGCTCGGCAGCTCGGTGACGCTGGACCGGATCCGGGTGACGACCTCGGCGGGCGTCAACGTCGGCGCCAGGGACAGCATCAGCGCCGCGGTCGCCGACACGAACGGCGCGGCCATCGAGGTGCCGCTGCCCCAGCCGTAGCCGTCCGGCAGGGTCGACACGATGTCGTCACCGGGGGCGGCCAGGTCGACCCCGCCGCCGTAGTTGGAGAACGAGGCAAGCTGGCCCGACGAGTCGAGCGCCCCGACGGACAGCTCGTTCGGCAGGGCGAACGCCGCCGGGTAGACGCGAGTGACGGGGTCGTCGCTGCTGGCGCCGGCGTTGCCTGCGGCGGCGACGAACACGCAGCCGCACTGGCTGATGGCGTCGCGCAGGTCCGGGTCGTCCGCCAGCGGGTCGTCGGCGGCGCTGGCGCCCCAGCTCGCGTTGATGACCTTCGCCCCCATGGCCTTGGCGTAGCCGATGGCCTCGATGGCGTCGGAGTCGTAGCCGCCCTCTTCGCCCATGAACTTCAGCGGCATGATCCGCACGCCGGCGGCCAGCCCCGCGACACCCTGGCCGTTGTTGCGGGTCGCGCCGATGATCCCCGCCACGTGCGTGCCGTGCGCGTCATCGTCCAGCGTCGAGTCGACCGCGCCGGACCCGCGCACGAAGTCCCAGCCGTGCACGTCATCGATGTAGCCGTTGCCGTCGTCGTCGCGCCCGTTGCCGGGGACCTCCCGCGGGTTCGTCCAGATGGCCTTCTGCAGGTCCGGGTGCGTGATGGCGATGCCCTGGTCGATCACCGCCACGGTCACCGACGGCGAGCCGGCGCCGACGCCCCAGGCCCCGAGCGCGTCCGCGTCGATGCCGGCGACCGGCGTCACGGTGGACTTCGAGGTCGGGTCGAGCGCCTGCCCGGTGTTGCGCATGCCCCACTGCTGCCCGAAGCCCGGGTCGTCCGGGGCGACCGCGTTCGCGAGCGGTCGACGCAGGACGTCGGGCACGGCGTACTCCACGGCAGGGTCGCGCCGCAGGTCGGCGGCGACCTGCTCGGCCGTGCGCCCCGCGGGCACGTCGACGACCTTCGCGCCGGTCAGGGCCAGCGTGCGCCGCACGCGCAGGCCCTGGGCCGACAGGCTGTGCACCCGGGCCGAGCCGCCGCCGGACGCCGTCGCGGACGGCTTGTACTTCACGATGACGCGAGTGGTGCGGGCGTTGCCGCTGGAGGCTGCCGCCTCGGGCTGCAGCGACCGAGGCCGGGTCAGCCGATCACCCGAGCTCGAGCTCGACGCGCTGGCCGGCACGGCGACCGTGACGACCAGCGCCGCGCCGGCGAGCGCCGCGAGCAGCGCGCGCCCGTGCCGTGCGCGCCGTCCGGGCCGCCATCGAGCAGACGAAACAGACGCGGCCGTCCCCTGATCGGCTCTGCGCACCAGCCAGTTCCCCTCGATGATCGTCTGCTCGTTGCCCACCGGCTGGGCCGGCTCAGCGGGCCTCGTAGGCCCCCAGCACCGATGCCACCGTGTCCGACAGCGGACCGGTCCCCCCGAGCGCGACGATCTGGGTCGGGTTCATCCCGTGAAGGGCGTTCCGTGTCGCTGAGGGAACGCTACCCGATGTGGCGAGCAGCACCGGTGCACCTCGCGTGGCCGCGAGGGCCGCACCGGCGAGCGCGTCGGGGAACGAGAGCCCGCTCGCCACGTAGGCCGAGCGCGGCGAGCCGAACGCCGCCGCGACGGCAGCCGCGGTGGCGTACCGGTCGCTGCCGGCGAGCCGGGTGACGCTTCCGGCAGTGAGCGCCTTCAGCTGCGTGGCGACGGCCGCGCTGACGACGCCCTCACCGCCGAGGACGACGATCCGCGCGGGCTTCAGGCGCTTCAGCTCGGTCATGGTGGGCGCGGGCAGCGACCGGGCGGAGGTGAGCAGCACCGGGGCCTTCTGCGAGCCGGCCAGAGCGGCCCCGGCCAGCGCATCGGCGAACGACCCGCCCGCGGCCACGTAGGCGACGGCGACGCCGCTCTTCGCGACGGAGGCGCTCACCTTGGCGGCCGTGTCGAACCGGTTGGCGCCACCGATCCGGGTGACGGTTCCAGTGGTCAGCGGGCGCAGGGCGGTGAGCACGGAGTCGCGCACCGACGTGGTACCGCCGAGGACGACGATCCTGGCCGGCTTGAGGTAGGCCAGGGCCTGCTGGGTGGCGGCGGGCAGCGACCTCGGCGAGGTCAGCAGCACCGGCGAGCCCTGCGCGCCGGCAGCCGCGGCCCCGGCCAGCGCGTCCGGGAAGTCCAGCCCGGACGCGACGTACGCGACGGGCGTGCCCGGCGTGAACTGGCGGACGACTGCGGCGGCGGTGGCGTAGCGGTCCTTGCCGGCCAACCGCTCGACTGGCGTGCTGGCGGCCACCTTGAGCACCGAGCCGAGCGGGTAGGCGGCGGCCTCGACGGCCGCCCAGGTGGGCGCGTCGACCACACCGGTCTGCGACAGGCTGGCGTTCTTCTGCGCCGCCTTCACCGCTCCCTCGGTGATCGGGCCGAACACGCCGTCCGACTCGACCTTCAGCGCCTTCTGCAGGGCCTTCACGGCGGTCGACTGACCGGTGATGCCACGCCGCAGGACGATCTCGCGGTACGGCAGCAGCGGGTAGACGGCACGCTGCAGCGCCGACCACGTCGCGGGGTCGACCTGACCGGTGGGCGGCAGGTTCACGGATGCCTGGAAGGTGATGACGGTCGCCTCGGTGCTCGCGCCGAACGTGCCGTCCGCGGTGATGCCGAGCGCCTTCTGCAGGGCGACGACGGCCGCGCCACGCGACCCGGGCAGCAGCGTGGAGCTGAGGTACGGGGTCAGCATCGTGCCGGTGACGGCAGGGTCAGTCGGGTCGGCCGGGTCGGTCGGGTCGGTCGGGTCGGTCGACGGCTTGGTCGGCTCGGGGTCCGGTGTGGCTGACGGCACGAGCTCGGCCCAGGTCGCCTTGTCCAGGACGCCGGTCACCGGCACGTCCACCCGCTTCTGCCAGGCGAACAGCGCCGTGCGGGTCAACGGGCCGAAGGCCCCGTCCGCGCTCACGCCCAGCTTGGCCTGCGCCACCTTCACCGAGCTGCTGCTCTGGCCGGGCCACACGATGCCGTAGGAGGACAGCGGCGCGGTCGCCGGGCTGGGGCACGCGCTGGTGCGGCGAGCGGTGTAGACGGGGGCGGGCTGGCCCTTGTAGACGGGGCACGGCCCCTGGTCGACGTTCGTGACCGGCGTGCTGTCCCACCAGGACGTGCGGGCCATGGCGCCGTCCCAGCTGAAGCTGATGTGCACGTGGTCGGTGTGCGGCACCGGACCGGTGTAGTCGCGCCACACCTCGTTGCCGTAGACGCTCCAGATCCGCTTGTTCCAGATCACGTACATGACGCCCACCCGGCGGGCGTTGCCGCCGACGACCCCCTGGGCGTCCTTGCCGGTCAACCACGCGGTCAGCGCGTCGCCTGCCGCCTTCTGCTCGGGCACCTTCACGCTCAGCATGAAGTCGACCGCGCGGCCTTCCTTGTGCTCGCTGGTCGCGCCGATGCCGCAGCCACGGACGATGCCGCCGCTGTGCCCCATCGGGTACGTCTTCAGCAGCAGGCGCAGGAACTCCTCCACGCCCTTCTTGGCGGCCGGGTCACAGCTGTACTGCTGGCGGTAGGTGGTGGCGACGTCGAGCTCGGTCGGCAGCGTGGTCGCCGGCTGGGGCACCACGGTGGTGGCGGCCGTCGCCGAGGTGACGGGCAGCAGCCCGGGCAGCGTCAGGGCCGCGGCGAGCGCGGAGGTCGCGAGCAGTCGAACGCGCCTCGCCCGACGCGCCGGAGCGCCGAGGGTGAAGGGGCGGTGGGGCATGCAGCGGCTCCGGAGCAGAAATGGGACGACTGGTGACTCTTCCCCCTCGGCCTGCCCGGCGTGTCACTTGACTTCTGCCCGCCAGGTTGTTGAGGAAGTGACAGGTGTGACTGGAGTGACGACAGTAGAGCGTCGCTCGGTGCTCCGTCCAGCGCCGCTTCCCCGGACGGCGGAATCACACCGGTGTCGTTCGCCGCCGAGGTCAGGGCAGCTCAGGGCACGATGTAGGCCCCGAGCGCGGTGGCCACGGACGTGGACACCACGCCCGTGCCGCCCAGCACGGTGATCGCGCTGGGCTTCTGCGCGGCCAGCACCCCGGTGGTCGCATCCGGTAGCGACGTCGGCTTGGTGAGCAGCACGGGCGCCCCGAGGTGGCCGGCCAGGGCAGCGCCGGCCAGGGCGTCGGGGAAGGCGGCGCCGCTGGCCACGTACGCGGCCTTCGCGGTCGGCAGCAGCGCGGCGACCTCGGCGGCCGTTTCGTACCGGTCGTTGCCCGCGATGCGCGAGACGGTGCCGACGCCGAGCGCGCGCAGCTGGTTCTGGACCGTCGTCGAGACCGCGCCGGTGCCGCCGAGGATGACGATGGAGCCGGGGGCGAGCTCGCTGATCGCCGCCGCGGTGACGTCGGGCAGGTCGCCCGGCTTGGTCAGCAGCACCGGCTCGCCACGGGACGCCGCGACCGCGGCAGCCGCGAGGGCGTCAGGGAAGTCGGCACCCGAGGCCACGTAGACGGTAGCCACGCCCTTGGGAATGCCCGCCGCGGCGGCCACGGCGGTCTCGTAGCGGTCGTTGCCGCCGATGCGCGTGACCTGGCCGCTCGTGGCGTAGGGCTTCAGCCCGGTGAGGACGGCGTCCGAGACCGCGCCGGCCTTGCCGAGGACGACGATCCGCTGGGGCGACAGCGCCGTCAGGGCCTTCGTGGTCGCGTCCGGCAGGCTGTCGCGGGCGGTGAGCAGCACCGGGCCACCCAGCGACCCGGCGCGAGCGGCGCCGGCCAGGGCGTCCGCGAAGCCGGAGCCCGAGGCGACGTAGGCCACCGGCACACCCGTGCCGAACTTCGCCGCGATGGCGGCGGCCGTGCCGTACCGGTCGGAGCCGGAGAGCCGCGGCGCCGGCGGCAGCGTCTGCGGCTCGGCCAACGCCCACCAGCGGTGCTTGAAGCCGGCCTCGCTGCTGAACGTCGAGCCGGACAGCCGCACGCTGCCGGTGCTGCCGGTGAGCGTCACGAAGTCCGGGCGCCCGCCCCAGTCGCCGTGCCCGTCACGATCGACGCTGATCGACGACAGGGTGCCGATGCTGGGGTGCTTGGCCTCGAGGGCGGCGATCGTGATCGAGTCGGTCCAGTCGTGCGCAGAGCTCGGGTACACGCCGTCGTACGGGTCGGCCTTGGCCACCATGTACGGCACGCTGCCGGCCACGCTGTAGCCGCCGTTGGAGGCGCTGAACTCGGTGAAGGCGGCCTTGCCGCCGTAGGAGAGGATCACGCCGACCGTCCCGGTGATGGCGTCGTCGCTCAGCGGGTTCGTGCGGGCGGTCTTCAGCGTGCCGCTGGTCGTGTAGTCGGCGTAGCCGTGGAACACCTGGCAGCTCGTGCTGTCGCAGGTCTGGTACGGGCGGGCCGAGGGGGAGCTGGCGCGCTGGTTGGTCGCGTAGGTGCGAGCCGCGACGGACTGCGCGCGCACCGCCGCCGCCTCCCAGCTGGCCGGCATCTCCGCCGGGACCACGCCGCGCAGGTAGGTCTCCATCGTGGTCTTGACGATCGAGTAGTGCGTGCCGTTGTAGCGCGCACCGGTCACCGACCCGATGTACTCGCGGTAGTACGGGCTGGTGCCGCCGAGCAGCAGCCGCACGTGGCCGGTCGAGCTGCTGAACGTGACCGGCGCCTTGAGCGGCGTCCCGTTGCCGAGCAGGTCGTAGTTCTTCCAGGTCACGTTGCCCGCGGTGGACGACAGGTACTGCAGCGTCGACGTCGTGCCGTCCATGCTCGTCGAGGTGCGCCAGCGCGTGGCGCCGAGGTCGGTGGGCAGGTCCTTCGCCGTGCTGTTGCTGCCGGACGCCACGCGCAGCGTGCCGGACGGCGTGCCGGCGTTGCCCACGATCGGTGCCTGTACCTCGGTGATGCCGTCGGTGTCGGTGGTGACCCGCACGGTCAGGCTGAGGTTGCTCTGCGTCGTCAGCGTGGTGCCGGGGTAGTAGAAGGCCAGGATCTGCTGGTAGCTCAGGCCCTTGCTGGCGGCGCCGTGCGCCCCCCACTGCGACATGCCGCGACCGTGGCCCCAGCCGTGGCCCTTCACGCGCAGCACGCCGTCGGACGGCCGCACGATCACCTCGGCGGACGCGGCCGGGGCCAGCGCGACCAGGCCGGAGCCCATCATGGCCAGCAGCGACACCACCGCGAGCGCGCCTCGCAGCCCTCGCCGCTTCGGCGCACCGGTCACTGTCGCACGCATGGCACGTCCCCTCTGATGTGTTGCCGCGGCAAGCGTTGCGTGAACCCTAACCCGGCCGGGACCTGATCGGGCGAACCGCCTCAGAGGATCGGCGGACGGCCGAGGCGGGTCATGTGCCAGACCGTGCTCCACCGCATCGGACGTCGAAGCCCGGGGTCGGTGCGCCAGCCCTCGACGAACCCGGCGAACCAGGTACGCAGGGGCGCCGCCGCGCGGAGCCGGACCACCATGATCGCCGTCCACAGCCCCAGGTAGACCGGCACGAGCGCCGCAGGCAGGTTGCGGCGGGCCACCCAGACCCGGTTGCGGGCGTTGAGCCGGTAGTAGGTGGCGTGCCGGGCCGGCGAGGTCGCCGGGTGGTTCATCACGGCGTCCGCGTCGTACCGGATGCGCCAGCCGGCGTCGAGCGCCCGCCACGCCAGGTCGGTCTCCTCGTGGCCGTAGACGAACCGCCCGGCCAGCGGCCCGTCGGGCCGGGCGCACGCGTCGAGCATCGCGCGGCGCAGGACGCACGCCCCGCCCTGGAAGATCGTCACGTCGGACGAGCGCAGCGGGTCGCTGTCGCCGAGCCGCGGCACGTGCCGGCGCTGGGTGGTGCCGGTCTCGGGGTCGACGATGCGCAGCGACACGATGCCCAGCCGCGGGTCGGCCGCGAACTGGCGCCGCAGCCGGTCGAGCACCTCGGCGTCCGGCAACCAGCCGTCGTCGTCCAGGACCACGACCAGGTCGGCCGTGCTGGCCGCGATCCCGGCGTTGCGCGCCCCGGGGATCCCCAGGTTCTCAGGCAGCTCGACACCGTGGACGACGGACGGCGAGGTTGCCGGCACCTCCGGCAGGGACGGCAGCGGCACGCCGTCCCCCACGACGACGGTCTCGACGGCCAGCTCGGCGCCGTCGACGGTGCGCTGGGCGAGGACGCTGCCGATGGTGCGGGCGAGCTCGGGCGGACGCTGCCCCAGGGTGGAGATGACGCAGCAGACGGAGGGCAGGTCCACGTCAGTCAAGCCGCCGAGAGGCCAGGATGCTCGCCAGGTGCAGCACGACCATGACGGCGGCGATCCCGGCCAGGACGACGATCAGCGCCCGGGTGCCGACGAGCGAGTCGGTGAACGCGTCGACGGCGATCGCGACGAGCAGCAGCGTGGACGACTCCAGCGCGCCGGTCAGCACGTGGATCTTCAGCACGTGGACGGCGCGCCGGGCGGCGCCGAGGGCGCTGCTGCGCGGTTCCACCGACTCGTCCGTCGCCTTCGCGGCGCCGGACCGGACGCGCGCCACGTCGACCAGGTCGCTCTCGGCCTTGACCAGGACGGCGAGCAGGCCCGCCGCGACCCCGAGCGTCGACCACCCGCCGAGCTCCTGCCCGCCGGCACGGAACCCGTACGCCGACAGCAGCGCGGCCTCCACGACGTAGTGCCCGACGCGGTCGAGGTAGACGCCGGTGATGGACGTCTTGTTGTGCCAGCGCGCGACCTCCCCGTCGCACAGGTCGAGCATGAAGTACACGAGGACGCCGACGAAGGCCAGGACGCCAGTGACCCAGCCGGGCGCCGCGGCCGCGACGGCCGCCAGCAGGCCGACGACGATCATCAGGCCGGTCAGCTGGTTCGCGGTGACCGGCGTCCGCACGAACAGGGCCGTGAAGCGCAGCGAGACGTCCCGCAGCACCAGCCGGGCGAGCCAGTGCTCGGCGTTGCGCCGGCTCAGCGTGGACGCCGGCTGGCAGACCGCCCGCAGCTGCTCGAGGGTGGGTCGGGTCGATCTGTCGGCGGGCACGGTCACGGCGTCGAGGGTACTGGGGCGCCCCAGAACCTCACGCTCGACGTCAGCACGGCCGCCGCCAGCACCGCGCTCGCCGCCACCAGCACGAAGCCGGCGCTGTCGCCCGCCGCGAGCAGCACCGCCAGCACGAGCAGCACCCGCACCGGCCAGCCGAAGACCGGGCCGCCGAGCAGTCCGGGCCTCGTGACGCCGGCCAGCCGCTGGCGGTAGACCAGGTCGTACAGGCCGACCGCGACGACCGCCAGCCATGCGAACGCCCCGGGCAGCGCCGACGGCGCGAGCCAGACGACCAGCCCGGCCACCGCCGCCTGCTCCGCGGCGCGGGCGAGCGCCGGCTGCAGCCAGCCGGCCCGGGACAGGGCGCCGGAGGCCCCGCGGTCCGCCAGCACGGTGCGGCCGAGCCGGCCCGCCGTCGTCCAGGCCGCCGCGAGGACGCCGAGGGCCAGCAGCACGGCCAGTGTGACGCGGACGCCGGCGAGGGGGGCCAGCACGATGAGCAGCAGGGTGCGTTCACCCACCGGCATGATCACGGCGCGCTTGGCCCACTTGGCCGCGGGCCGGGCGCTGGTGCGCTCCGACCACTCTGCGACCCCCCCACCCCGTTCGGTGACCGCTGCTGGTGCGACACGCCGGCGTGTCTCACCAGCGGCGGTCACTGAACGCCGTGCCGCGAAGCCGAAGTCCACGAAGTGCCGGGTCACCAGCAGGGCCATGGCCGCGAACGCGAGCCACCACTCGGCGCGCGCGCTGCCCGCCACGCCTGCCGCCAGCCCCGCGTAGACGGCGTACTCCTTGGCCCGGTCGGCGCCGACGTCCAGCCAACCGCCGCGCGCCGAGACCGTGCGGGTGCTGCGCGCCACCTCGCCGTCGACGCAGTCCACCACCAGGGAGGCCAGCAGCAGCACCGATCCGACCACCCGCCAGCCGGTGGCGTGGCCGGTGCCGGCGAGCGCGTAGGCCACCGCCGCCAGCAGGCCGAGGGTGAGCGCGACGCCGGTCACGGTGGACGGCGCCACCCCCCACCGCACGGCCCGCGGGGTGACCCGCCGCGACAGGGGCCGCACGGCGAACGTGGACAGGAACCCGTCGTCGCTGCGCTGCGCCCGGCGCAGCCGCAGTCGCGCCTCGTCGAGGCCGGTCAGCGCCGACCAGGCGGTGTCGAGCCCGCCGGCATCGGCAGCCAGCACGACCGGGAACGTGTCGTCGGCACGGTCGGCCAGCGGCACGCCCGCCGCCGCGCACGCGTCGGCGAGCAGCTGCAGGGCACGGGTGCGCGGCTCCCGGTCGAGCAGCGGCTGCAGGGCGTCGGCCACCGCCCCGCGCTGGGACGACGGCACGCGCACCGCGACCACCGTGCCGTCGGCGTCGCGCAGCACGGCGGCGTCCGGCCGGGGGTCGGCCACGACGTCGCCGAGGGAGGTGCCGGTCGCGACGGTGGCGCCGTCCACCACGGCGAGCGGGACGTCGGTGCGCTGGCGCAGCGCGGACGCCACCCGGTCGACGGTGGCCGTCGCCGACGGCTCGCGCAGCACCGGACCGAACGGCTCCCCCGCCTCGCGGACCGCGAGGTCGGCCACGACCGAGGCCAGCGCCTGCCGGTCGGCGGTCCGCAGCTCGGCCGCGCCGGGCAGCTCCGGGTCGACCACGACCAGCACCTGCGTGCCGAGGGGTGCCGCGCGACGGCCCAGCAGCCGGCGGTCCAGCTCGCCGGTCAGCTCACCCGCCGGGCCGGTCATGGCGCCGACAGCTCGTCGCCCGGCTCGGCGGGGGCGTCGTCGACGGAGCCGGGCTCGGCGGCTGGCGCGGCGAGCGCCGCGCCGGGGTGCGGGCGCCGCAGCCACGTGACCCATGCGGCCGTGCTCTCGAGCAGCACGAAGCCGCCGATCACGACGCCGGCGACCAGCAGCACGGTCGCGAACGCGCCGGGCCACAACGCCGCCAGGGCGACAACCAGCAGCCGCCCGTCGACGCCGAGCGTGACCCACACCGTCCACGCCGCGGGCGGGCGGCCGAGGTCACGGGTGCGGTAGATGATGTCGTACCGGCGGTAGGCGGCGGCCGCGACGAACAGGAACGCGGCGCCGCCCGCGGCCGGGGCGAGCGTGCGCTGGGTCAGGAGCACGACGGCCGCCTCGACGGCGAACAGGGTCGACGGCGCGGCCCAGTCCAGCCGGCCGGTGACGGGCGCGACCAGCCCCACGCCCAGGCTGACGAGCAGGCAAGCCGTCGCAGGCAGCAGCCAGCCGGGGTGCAGCCCGGAGGCGACCGCGACCGCGACGAGCACGACCACCACCGCACCCGCGACGGCCGCCCGCAGCATGCGCCAGGTCGGCGGCAGCGCGCCGGCGACGCCGCGCGCCAGCGGACCGAGATCGAGCTGGTGGTCGAGCTCGCCCCAGGCCGGCCGGGCGGGGTCGCGAGCCGGGAGCCTTTCGAGGTCGCCGGCGGGCGCCTTGGACAGACTGCGCAGCACCCGCCCGCCGGTCGTGTAGAGCACGGCCAGCACCTCGATGACGACGAGGACCGCGAACACGACGAACGGCCGGCCGGTCAGCAGCGCCAGCGAGACCACCAGATACCGCTCGCCGATCGGCAGGTGGACCGCCTTCTTCAGCCAGTGCACCCAGGCCCGGGCGCTCGTGGCGTCGCTGGCCGTGACGAACGTCGACAGCCGGGAGCCTGGGCCGGCCTCGAGCGGCTCGTCCCCGTCGTCCGGGCGGTCCAGCGGACCGGTGAACACGTGCGGCAGCAACGACCGACGCTGCGAGACGCCGAACCCGTAGTCGACGAGGTGGCGGTAGGCGATGAGCGCCATGGCGAGGGTGGCCCACACCCACAGGTCGTTGCCGGACCGGAACGACCACAGCGCCAGCCCGGCGTAGACGCCGTTCTCCTTGAGGCGGTCGCCGCTGACGTCGAGCCAGGCGCCGAGCGGGCTGAACCGCCGCGTGTACCGGGCGATCTCGCCGTCCACGCAGTCGAGCACCAGCGACACCTGCAGCAGCACGGCCGCGGCGACCAGCAGCGGCCAGCCGCCGATGCCGCACAGGACCGCGGTGAGCAGCCCCATCAGCAGCGACACCACGGTCACCGTGTTGGGCGCGACGCCGGTGGGCAGCAGCCGCCACGTGATGGCCCGCGAGACCTTGCGCACCACGAACACCGAGTAGAAGCCGTCGACCGGTCGGGTCGCGCTGAGCAGCCGCAGCCGCCAGGGGTCGCCGTCGGGGTCGTGCGTCGAACCAGCCCGCGCCTCGACCGCCGCGTGCCGCGCCGTGAACTGGCTCAGCGGCACGGCGGAGACGGCGACGCCACCGCGGGTCAACGCGAGCAGCGCCAGTGCGGACGGCGATCCCGCCCACTCCCGGCAGGCGGCCTCGCGCCACAGGCGGGCCGCAGCCGGCACGTCGGCCGCGTCGACGCGCAGCGCCCCGAGCGCCACGCCGGTGACGCGGCGCAGGGCGTGCTCGGGCGTGCCGACGGACTCCACGAGCCCCTTGCGCCCGCGACCCCGCCGCACCGGGGTCCAGCCCCGGCCGGCTCCCGTGTCGCCGTCGGCGGGCAGCCCGTGGCGCACCAGGGCCGCGGTCCGGCGTCCGGCGTGGTCGAAGACGTCGAGCAGCGCGACCGGCGTGAGCAGCAGGTCGACGTCGAGCACGGCCAGCGCCGCCCCGTCGTCCGCCGCCCGCTGCGCCGCGTCGGCCAGCTCGGCGAGCGCCCCGGCCGTGGTCGCCGCGTGCACCACCGTGCACGGTCCGCCGACACCCGCCGCCCGACCGCGGGCGCTTGCCGCGTCGACCGCTGCGTCGGCCGCCGCGTCGCTCGGCACCAGCAGCACCAGGTGCGCCCCGGCCGAGACACCCCGCAGCCGGGTGTGCGCCGCGTCGGTGCGGGTGCTGCCGTTCGCGGCCACGCTCAGACCCGCTTCTGGTCGTCGTTGTAGGCGTCGACGATGTCGTCGATCGCCCCGTCCGCGCGCAGCTGGCCGCGGTGCAGGTACAGCCCCCGCGAGCAGAAGCGTTTGAGGTCGCGCTCGCTGTGCGAGACCAGGAACAGGGTGCGGCCGCCACTGACCAGCTGCTCCATGCGCGTGTAGCACTTCTCCCGGAACCGCTTGTCGCCGACGGCCAGCACCTCGTCGACCAGCACGATGGGCTCGTCGAGCGTGGTGACGACCGAGAACCCGAGCCGCACCTGCATGCCGCTGGAGAAGTGACGGAACGGCGTGTCGAGGAAGTCGCCGACCTCGGCGAAGTCCACGATCTCGTCGAACCGTTCCTCGATCTGCGCCTTGGTCAGCCCGTGCAGTCCGCCGGTCAGCCAGATGTTGTCGCGGGCTGTCAGGTCGCCGACGAAACCGCCGGTGAGCTCGATGAGCGGCGCCACCCCGCCTCGCACGGTGACCGTGCCCTCGTCGGGCACCAGCACGCCGGCGATGAGCTTGAGCAGCGTGCTCTTGCCCTGGCCGTTGGCGCCGACCAGGCCCACGGCCTCCCCGGGCCGGACGTCGAACGTGACGTCCCGCAGGGCCCAGAACGTGCCCTTGGGGGTGGTGGTGCGGCCCTTGAGCAGCATCTCGCGCAGCGAGAGGCGGTACCGGCGGTTGCGGAGGAACTCGACGCCGAGACCACGCACGTCGATGACCGGCTCGCGGTCGGCCATGCCCGCGGCGGCCGAGGCGTCCGCGGCGCCACCCGGCGCCATCACAGCTCCTTCAGCACAGGGGACTCCAGCCGCCGGAACACCGTCGCACCCCACAGCAGGATCGCCAGGCTGATCAGGGCGGCGACGCCGACCACGGCCCAGCCGGCGAAGGCGTCGGGGAACGCCAGCGAGCGGTACAGCTCGACGATGCCGGTCATGGGGTTGAGCGCGAACAGCTTGCGCAGTGTGGCCTGCGGCACGTCGCTGACCGAGTAGATGATCGGCGACATGTAGAACATCACGCGCAGGCCGATCCGCACGACGCGTTGGAGGTCGCGCACCAGCACGGTCGCGGCGGCGAGGATCAGGCCGAGCCCGGTCAGCAGCGTCGCCTGCAGCAGGATCGCCAACGGCAGCAGCGCGAGCCCCCAGCCGGGCGTCACGCCCGTGAGGACCATGATCACCGCGACGACGGGCAGGCTGAAGAGGAACTCGACGCCCTTGGAGCCGACCACCTTCAGCACCCAGATCTCCCGGGGCAGCATGGTCGAGCGGACGAGCCTGGCCTCAGAGGTGAGCGCGCGTGAGGTGTCGGTGATCGTGGCCGAGAACCACTGCCAGGACAGCAGCCCGAGGACCAGGAACAGGATGTACGGCTGCTCGCCGACGCCCTTGCGGTGGAAGACGACCGCGAAGACGAACCAGTAGACGCCGGTCATCATCAGCGGGTCGAGGATCGTCCAGAGGTACCCCAGGACCGAGCCCGCGTACCGCACCTTCAGGTCGCGGCGCACCAGCAGCCAGAGCACCCGACGTTGGGCGTACACAGCACGAGCCCGTGCCAGCAGGCCCATGCCTCACCTCGTCCCGATGCGAACCACTGCGATCCGATGACCGGTCACCGGCTGTCACCGCCTCCGATGGCCGTCGCACAGGCTACCCGCGGCCTGGAGGCCGGCCACGAGTCGCGTCGGTTAGCCTGCTGTAGCCCGGTTCGCGCCCGGCGACGTCGCACCAGCTCGAGGAGGCCCGCTCATGCTCGCACGTGCGCGACGGGCCGCCGCCCGAGTCCGCACGCAGCTGGACCGGGCGACCGGCCGCGGCACCGAGCCGGGCCCCGCGTCCGTCGCCCGGCGCATCGCCCTGCGGCTCACGGCCACGCAGGATCGCGACGTGCTGCGCCTCGACCTGCTGCTGCGCGCCGGCACCGACGTCCACGGCCTGTGGCTGCGCTCGGCGGAGGCCGGCACCTGGTGGCCGCTGCCGGCGCCCACGACGCGCCCGCTGGACGACCGGCCGGGCTCGCCCGTGCACGTCCACGCCGAGGTCGATCTGGTCGACATCCTGGCGACGGCCGACGTGCCGGCCGAGCTCGAGTCCTCGCTTCAGCTGTTCCTCGACGTCGAGCACGACGTCGCGCCCGGCTCGCCCGAGGCCGACGACGTGCCGCTGATGCTCGTGCCGCAGCTGCAGCCGCGCCCGGGCGGACGGTCCCTGGCCCGCTACCGCCTGCGCATCGGCAAGGCGAACCGCAGCGACGTCGGCTCGTTCCACGAGGTCACCGGCGCCGGCGGCAGACTGCTGCCCTACGTCAGCCGCGGTGGCTACCTCACGCTGGCCGTGAACCGTGAGGCGCGCCCGTTCGGCGACGTGCACGTGCACCGGCTCAGCGTCACCGGGGGCCGGCTGCGCATGTCCGGCATGCTGCTCACCCGCCACGGCGAGCTGCAGAAGGCCGAGCTGTTGCTGAAGGGCCGCACGTCCGGGCTGCGCGTCACCCGCCCGGTGCGGTTCGTGCCCGACGAGGCCCGCACCCGGCAGGCGTTCGGGCACCACCACTACCGGTTCCGGGTCGGCGGCGACTTCGGCAGGCTGCTGGACGACGGCATGCTGGCCGACGAGATCATCGACGCCTGGATGACGATGACGACCGCGCAGTCGCCCGAGCCGTTCGACGTCCGGATCGGCAAGACGCCGTTCCTGGCGCGCACGCTGACCCGGCCCAGCTGGGTGGCGCGCGGCGAGCGCGCCGCTGTCATCACGCCGTACTACACGTTCAAGCGGCGCCGGACCTCGTTCCAGATCGACCTGTTCGACACCGACACGCTGCACTACCTGCGGTCGCAGCTGCGGCGGCGTCACCTGACCCGGCTGACCACGGCCCTGGACCGCACGTCGGGTCGCGGCAAGCCCGTCTGGCTGGTCGGCGAGCGGCCGTACAAGGCGCAGGACACCGGCCTGGCGTTCTTCCGTCACCTACGGCGCAACCACCCCGAGATCGACGCGTACTACGTGCTCGAGGCCGGCTCGCCGGAGTACCCCAACGTCGCGCCGTACGGCAACGTGCTGGAGCACCGCAGCAAGGAGCACGTGCACGCCGCCCTGCGCGCCGACCGGGTGCTGGGCTCGCACCACCCGGACTACCTCTACCCGCTGCGCACGCCCACGATGCGACGGGCCGTACGGGCCGGCAAGGTGTTCCTTCAGCACGGCGTGATGGGCACCAAGTGGATGGTGCCGAACTACGGCAAGAACATCCCCGAGTTCTCCACCGACCTGTTCGTCGTCAGCTCGGAGCGTGAGAAGCAGTACATCGTCGGGGACTTCGGCTACGACCCCGCCCAGGTGGTCGTCACCGGCCTCTCCCGGTTCGACACGCTGCTGACGGACGACGTGCCCGCCAAGCGCCAGCTGCTCGTCATGCCGACCTGGCGCGACTGGCTGCAGGACACCGACCTCTACGCCGACTCCGAGTACCACGACCGGTGGTGGCAGCTGCTGCACGACCCACGCCTGCGCCGCCTGACCGAGGACGAGGAGCTCGAGGTCGTCTTCTGCCTCCACCCGAACATGCAGGCGTTCACCCCGATGTTCTCGGGCGCGCCGGCGCGGGTGATCAGCCAGGGCGAGGTCGACGTGCAGCACCTGCTCAAGGAGAGCGCGCTGCTGCTGACCGACTACTCCAGCGTCGGGTTCGACTTCAGCTTCCTGCACAAGCCGGTGCTGTACTACCAGTTCGACCAGCAGCAGTTCCTCGGCCCGCAGGGGTCGCACCTCGACCTGGACGCCGAGCTGCCCGGCCCGATCCTCTACAGCGCCGACGAGGTGCTGTCCGAGCTGGAGGCCGCGGCGCAGCGCGGGTTCGTCATGCCGCACCGCTACGTGCGCCGTGCCGATCGGTTCCTCACCCACCGGGACACCGGCAGCAGCGAGCGCATCTTCGTGGCGGCCCGCGACCTGGTGCCGCGGCGGACCTGGACGGCGAAGCTGGCCAGCACCGAGGTGTACCAGGCCGGGTACCGGCAGCTGCGACGCGGCCGCTTCTACTACCCGGCGATGCGCACGATGGTCCGGCTGCTGCAGCGGCTGCCCGCGGACCCGAACCGGGTGGTCTTCGAGAGCGGCGTCGGGCTGCAGTACGCGGACAGCCCTCGCTACATCTACGAGGAGCTGGTGCGCCGCGGTAGCCAGATGACCAAGGTCTGGGCGTACCAGGGCAAGATCCACTCGCACGACCAGAACACAGTGCGGGTCGCGCGCCTGTCGCCGGAGTACTTCTGGCACCTGGGCCGAGCCAAGTACTGGGTGAACAACCAGAACTTCCCGAGCTACCTCAAGCGCCGCCCGGACGGCGTGTACCTGCAGACCTGGCACGGCACGCCGCTCAAGCGCATGCTGCACGACCTGACGACCATCCACGGTCGCGACGGCGGGTACGTCGAGCGGGTCACCGAGGCCGCTCGGCAGTGGAGCGTGCTGGCGTCGCCCAGCCCGTACGCCACGACCGCGATGCGCAGCGCCTTCCACTACACCGGCCCGGTCGAGGAGAAGGGGTACCCGCGCAACGACGTGTTCTTCGCCCCGGACGCCGACGACGTGGCCCGCCGCGTGCGGCGCAAGCTCGGCATCAGCCCGGACGCCACGGTGGTGCTGTACGCGCCGACGTTCCGCGACGACCAGCCCGCCGGCCACAACAGGTTCTCGTTCGCGATGCCGATCGACCTGGAGCGCTTCACCCGGGAGCTCGGCCCGGACGTCGTGCTGCTGCTGCGCATGCACGTGCTGGTGCGCGAGAGCGTGACCGTGCCGGAGGAGCTGGCCGACCGGGTGCACGACGTGTCGGCCTACCCCGAGATCGCCGAGCTGTACCTGGCGAGCGACGTGCTGGTCACCGACTACTCCTCGGTGTTCTTCGACTTCGCCGCCCTCCGACGTCCGATGCTGTTCTACGCGTTCGACCTCGAGGCCTACCGCGACAACCTGCGCGGCTTCTACCTCGACTACTCCACCGACCTGCCGGGCCCGGTCGTCACGACCGAGGACGAGCTCTACGCGGCGCTGCGCGACCTGCCCGGCGTCGCCCTTCGCTACGGCGAGCGATACGACGCGTTCCTGGCGAGGTTCGCCCCGAACGACGACGGCCATGCCGCCGAGCGCCTCGTCGACGTCGTGTTCGCCGACGCCATCAGCAGCGGCCTCGTGCCGCCCGCACCCGCGGACGAGCCGGCCGAACCGGATGAGCCGGTCACGACCGCCGACCTGGCGCACCCGGCAGAGGTGCCGGAGCTGTCCGCCTGATGGTCTTCACCAGCACGGTCTTCCTGTTCGCTTTCCTCCCGGTCGCCCTGCTGGCGTTCTACCTGGTGCCGTCGCGCTGGCGGTGCGCCCCGCTGCTCGCGATGAGCGCCGTGTTCTACGCCTGGGGCGAGCCGGTGCTGGTCGTCCTGATCCTGCTGACGTCGCTGTTCACCTACGCCTGGGGCCATCTGCTGGTCCGGTCCGGCGAGGCGCCGCCGAGCCGGCGACGCGCCCTGCTGCTGGTCGGCGTCGCGGTCGTGCTGGTGCCGATCGCCGCGTTCAAGTACCTGCACTTCGTGCTCGCCACGGTGGGGCTGTCGGCGCTGGCGGACGACGTGCACCTGCCCTTGCCGATCGGGGTGTCGTTCTACACGTTCATGGCCGTCGGCTACCTGATCGACATCCATCGACGGCGGGACGACGGCGCCCCGAGCCTCCTGCGGTTCTCCGCCTTCCTGACGATGTTCCCGCACCTGGTCGCCGGCCCCATCGTGCGCTGGAGCCACGTCGGACCGCAGCTGGCGCGGCCGCGGTTCCAGGCCGGCATGTTCGGCTACGGCGCGCTGCGCGTCTCCGGCGGGCTGTTCAAGAAGGCGGTGCTGTCGGACTCCGTGGCCGCCGTGGTCGACAGCATGTACGCGACCGGCGCGCCGACGAGCACGGGCGCCGCCTGGGTCGCCACCATTGGATACAGCCTGCAGATCTACCTGGACTTCTCCGCCTACAGCGACATCGCGATCGGCCTGGCCGCGATGATGGGCGTGCACTTCGACGAGAACTTCCGCTACCCGTACGTGAGCCGGTCCGCGCGCGAGTTCTGGCAGCGGTGGCACATCTCGCTCGGCACCTGGTTCCGCGACTATCTCTACATCCCGCTCGGCGGCTCGCGGGTGCGGCCGATCGTGCTGTGGCGCAACCTGCTCGTCGTGTGGGCCGTGACGGGCCTCTGGCACGGCGCCGCGTGGACGTTCATCCTGTGGGGCACCTACTTCGGGGTGCTCATCGGGCTGGAGCGCACCGTGTGGGGCCGGGCCGTCGAGCGCACGCCCGCGGTGGTGCAGCACTGCTACGGCCTGCTCGTCGCGGTGCTCGGGTGGGTGCTGTTCCGCAGCACCGACCTGCACCAGGCGAGCAGCTACTACCTGGCGATGTTCGGCCTGTCCGACGCGCCGGCGTGGGACCCCACGGCCACGTTCGCGCTCGACCGCAGCTGGGTGGTGTTCGTCATCGGCGCGCTGCTGGCCGCCGGCATCGCGCGCCCGTTCATGGACCGGGCGCAACAGCTGCTCGAGGCCGTGCCGGCGCCGCGGCTCGAGGCCGTCGCCGGCACCTCGGGCACGCCGACGTCCGAGCCCGTGGCCGGTACGGACGTCGAGCCAGCCGCGGTGAGCACGCTGACCCAGGTGGCCCCGGCCGGGATCGGTGCGGGCCTCGCGGCCGTGCTGGTCGCGGTCGTGGCGGTCCTCACGCTCGCGGCGACCGCGTTCGTCGTCGCGACCACCTATTCGCCGTTCATCTACTTCCGGTTCTGAACCCTCGGTTTCCCCTCCTCCCGCCACCTGCGGGATGCTGGAGCAGACCATGTCGATGACGCCACCACCTGACGAGCGGACGCCGGGGAGCGCGAGAGTGCGCGACCTCGTCCGCTCGCGCGTGCTGCCGGCGCTCGCGGGCGTGGCCCTGGTCGGCTTCGTCGGGGCCATGGCGGCGGGCGCCGTGGCGTTGCCGCACCAGAGCCGGTCCACCATGGACGGCCGATCGCTGCGCGGGTTCCCCGACGCGTCGGCGTCCAGCGTCGAGGACGGCACGTGGATGACCGGCGTGGAGTCATGGCTCGACGACCACGTGCCCGCCCGCGACCGCTGGCTCGAGCTGCACGGCACGCTGGCCAGCCGGGCGCTGCGCGCGCCAGTCGTGGACGACGTCCTCGTGGACGACCCGCAGGGCATGCAGCTCGAGAAGCCGGTCGAGCTCACGCTGCCCGACGCCCTCGGGGCGAACGCGCAGCAGCTGGGCCGCGACGTCCGGGCGGCCGGCGCGCCGATCCTGTGGGTGTACGTGCCCCGCAAGGAGGAGTCGTTCGCCGACCGGCTGCCCGCGGCCTGGCCGGACTACTACCTGCGGACCGCGCCGCTGATGAAGGCCGCGATGCGGCGCGGCGGCCCGCTGCTCGACCTCACGCCGTTGCTGAGCGACCCGCAGCACCGGGACGACTACTACTGGCGCACCGACCACCACTGGACTCCTGCCGGGGCGCTGGCCGCGGTCGACGCCATCGCCGCGCGCGCCGGGCAGCTGGGCGTGACGATCCCCCCCGACGTCCGGCCGTACACCACCCACCACTACGGGGAGTACCTCGGCAGCACCGGCCGCAGGGTGACGCGCGGCGCCACCAAGCGGCCGGACCAGTTCGACATCCCGCAGCCGTCGTCGTGGCGGGCCCGCGGCTGCCGCGCCGGGGTCTGCGACCAGCCGGTCTTCGTCACCAGCAAGGCGACCGACCGCGACCCGTACGCCAACCGGTACCTGGCGTTCACCGGCGGCGACCACGGCTACCAGCGCATCTCCAACCCGGACCCGGCCGCGCACGGAACGATCATGCTCGTGAAGGACTCCTTCGGCGACGCGTTGACGACGTACCTGGCCGAGCGGGTCAGCACGCTCATCACGATCGACGAGCGGCACTACACCGGCGCGGACCTGCGCAAGGTCGTCGCGGCCCAGAAGCCCGACCTCGTCATCGTCATGCACAACCAGGTCAGCGTGCTCGGCAACGTGGAGTTCGACTCGACCGCGTGGGTCGACATGGCCGCGACCAAGGCGCACCGCGCGCAGGCCGCGGAGGGCGACGGCTGATGGCCGCGCAGACCCCCGACGTCACGGTCGTCGTCGCCGTCTACAACCCCGGGCCCCGCATCGACGGGCTGCTCGCCTCGCTGCACGCCCAGACGCTGCCGCCCGGGGCGCTCGAGGTCGTGCTGGTGGACGACGGAGGCACGGACGGCACGCTGGAACGGTTGCAGGAGCTGGCGTCCACCCGCCCCTACCTGGTCGTGCAGAGCATCCCGAACTCCGGCTGGCCCGGGCGTCCCCGCAACGTCGGGCTCGACGCGGCCCGGGGCGAGTTCGTGTTCTTCGCCGACCACGACGACGAGTTCTTCCCCGAGTCCTTGTCCCGCATGATCTCCATGGCCCGTGACAACGACGCCGACATCGTGGTCGGCAAGGTCGTGCGCACCGGCCGGCCGACGCCGTACTGGCCGCTGGCGCGGCGCGACGTGCCGGTCGCCGACCCAGCCGGCGAGGTGATGTCCTCCCGCACCGTGCACAAGCTCTACCGCCGGCAGTGGCTGCTCGACCTGGGCGCCCGGTTCCCGGAAGGACGGGTGCGCCTGGAGGACCACGTCTTCACCGCGCAGGTGCTGCCGCACGCGCGCGTCGTCTCCGTGCTCGCCAGCTACCCGTGCTACCGCTGGATCCACCGGCCCGACGGCACGAACAGCTCGGACATGGCCGTCGACCCCCGGGTGTACTGGTCGTTCTACTCCGGCGTCCTGGAGACGTTCGAGCGTGAGGCCGGCCCCGGTCGGCTGCTCGACGAGGCCCGCCGGTACGCCGCGCTGCAGAGCTTCTCGCGCTTCCCGCTGCGCGAGGTGCAGGCCATGACCGCCGAGCAGCGGACGGTGTTCGCCCGAGCCGTGCACACGTACGTGGCCGAGCACGTTCCGCCGTCCCTCGACGCGTCGCTGCCGGTGCTGAAACGGTTGCGGCTGCAGGCGTTGCGTGACGGCGGCACCGAACGGTTCCTGGCCCTGCACGAGGCCAGCAGCCGCCTGACGTCGCAGGTCGCGCTGGCCGGGACTGCGGCCGCGTGGCAGGACGGGCGCCTCACGCTGCACGCCGCCTCGCAGCTCGTGCACCGGGTGAGCGACCCCGTCGACGGCGGCGAGCCGGCCGAGCCCGAGGTCGCCGCGCTGGAGCGGGTCGGCGACGAGGTGCTCGTCCCGGTGCAGCTGCTGGGGTCCGGCCCGGTGGCCCGGTCGGCCGTGTCCGCGTCGGCGACCTCGGCCGACCGCAGCCTGCTGCCCGCCGACCGCGGCTCGCTCGAGCTGACCGTGCGCCACCGGGAGTCCGGCGTGGAGTGGCCGCTCGGCGGCGATGGGGAGAGCACGCTGGTCGGGCTCGGGCCGGGCACCCCCGACCGGTCGGTGGCCCTGCGCGCGCAGGTCAGCGCGGTGCTCGACCCCGCCACGGCGGCGTTCGGCCGCCCGCTCGAGCCCGGTATCTGGGACGTGCTCGCGCGCAGCCAGTTCCTCGGCGAGCACCAGACGCGCCGGCTGCCCGTGCCGGGCCCCTCCGCCGGGCGGTCCGTCGTGGTGCTGCCCAAGGCGCCCGTGGCCTTCGCCGGCGCCGACGCCGAGCTGCAAGGGCTGCTGTACCGCACGGTCGACGGCACCCTCGCCCTCAAGGTCACCGACCCGGCGGCGGAGCTGGCCCGACGTCCGCGCGTCACCGCCTTCGCCTGGGAGGGCGACCGGCTGACGATGCAGCTGGCCCTGGGCGAGCTGCACGAGCCGGTCGAGCTGGTCGTGCGGGCGCGCGGTGGCTCGGCGGACGACGACGTGCTGGTCGCCCCCGTGGACGGCACCGTCGTGACACTCGACCTGGGCGACGACGCCGCGGTCCTGCTGGGCAGCGCGGTGCTCGACGTGTTCGCCCGCCCGGCCGTCGGCGCTGACCTCCCGACCAGCAACCATCCGTCGGTGCGGGCCGCCGAGCAGCGGGTGGCCTACGCGGTGGCGCCCCGCGATGCCGGCGAGGCCGCGGAGCCGGAGCACCAGGTGCACCCCGCCTTCGCGGTGTACGCGACGACGCACGGCTCCCTGTCGGTGAAGCGGGTCGCGTCGCTGAGGCGCCGCAGGCTCGCGCCAGGCCTGCCCGCTCCACAGCGGTCGGTGCTGCGGCGGCTGCTCGGCCGCTGAGGCCCCGCGCCTCCACCCCGCACCCCCCACCCCGCGTTTCGCGCGAATCCTGGCACCGCGGACCCCTCGAGTGCCTAGATTCGCGCGAACCTCGGGGTCGCGCCGGGGTTGCGGTCGGCGGCGCTGCGCTCGCGCGGGTCCCAGCGGTGCCGCAGGCTTGGGGCCATGGCCGACCCCGACCGGAGCGTCCCTCACCCGAGCGTCCCGCGCCTGAACGTCCCCGACCGCAGCGTGCCGGTGCGTCCGCTGCCAGCGTGACGAGCGCGCCGCACCCCGCGCTGGCCGGCCTCACGCTGCACCTGCCGCTCAGCACGCTGGCGCTGCGCCGTGGGGGCCTGGTCACCGCCGTGCTGCGCCGGGCGAACCTGCTGGCCGACGCAAGGCTGGTCGCGGGCGTCTGCATCGAGGTGCTCGGGCCGCAGCCGCGACTCGGGGAGGACGCCGAGGAGCTGCGTCGGTCCGGTCACCTGCACCGTGGCGTCGCGGTGCGGTCGGTCCTGGGCTCGCTCGACCCGTCGCCGATCACCTTCACGCTCGCTGCCCCGCTCTCCCCGGTCGAGGCGCTCGGCGGGATGCTGCCGGACGCCGCGGCGCTCGACCAGGTCCCGGACCGGCTCGACCCAGCCGTCACGTGGTGGCTGCGCGAGGGCCTGCCAGTCGCACGGGTCAGGTGCGCACCCGGCGGCGCTCCGGCGTCCGGACTGCACCATCGCGAGCGGCTGGTGCGGCTCGAGCTGCTCGACGCCACCGGGCGGGCCACCCGCCGCGCCGATCTCGACGCGCACGGCCGCCTCGTGCACCTGCTCGACCGCGGCGGCGACGACTCCGCCGGTCGGTCTGCGACGCACCGGTTCATCGGCGCCGACGGACGCTGCTACCTCACGGTGCGCGAAGGGTCGGACGGCACCTGGCACGACCCGGTCCTGCGGACCGCCGACGGCGAGCTGAAACCGTTGTCGGGCATGGCGGAGCTGTACCGGCAGGCGTTCGAGCGGATCCTGGCGGACGAGGAGCGGCCCGTGCTGTTCTCGGAGTTCCGCGAGAACCTGCCGTACCTGCCGGACCGCACGTTCGACGACGTCGCAGCGGCCGTGCGTCATGAAGGGCTGCGCACCATCGCCGTGGGGCACAGCAACCACCGGCGCACGCCGTTCACGGCCGGGGCCGGCGCGACGCCGAACTGGCACCGGCTGCTGCGCGGTCTGGACTGCTGGGACGCGCTCGTGCTGCTGACTGCCGAGCAGCGGGACGACGTCATCGCCGAGCTTGCCGCGTTCGACGTGCCGGCCGAGCGGATCGCGGTCGTGCCGCAGGTGATCGGCCCAGCTGCCGAGACGCCTGACGATGAGCTGAGGGACGAGCCGGACCCGGACCGGGTCGTGCTGGTCGCCCGTCTGCACCCAAAGAAGCGGATCGACCAGGCGGTGCGGGCGTTCCGGCACGTCGTGGACGCGCAGCCGACGGCGCGGCTGCACGTCTACGGGTTCTCCTACCACGACGACTACGAGAGATCCGTACGCGAGCTGGTGAGCAGCCTCGACCTCGACAAGCACGTGCTCTTCGAGGGGTTCGCGCCCATGCGGCCCGGCGCGACGCCGTACGACCGGGCGTGCGTCTCCTGGTTGACGTCGGCGTCCGAGGGGTTCCCGCTGTCGCTGCTGGAGAGCATGAGCCACGGCGTCCCGGTGGTCTCGTTCGACATCCCCTACGGCCCGTCGGCGGTCATCGAGGACGGACGCAACGGCTTCCTCGTACCGGCACGGGACGTCGAGGCGCTGGCCGCGCGCACTGTGGCGCTCATGCGCGATCCGGGCCTGCGCGCGAGCCTGAGCCGGACTGCCCGCGAGACGGTGTCGCGGTTCGGCACCGACCGGCACGTCGAGGCCTGGGCAGGGGTGTTGGAGTCGCTGCCCAGGCCACCGCCCGCCCGATGCACGCTGGCCCCCGACGTCGAGGTGGAGTGCGCGTCGTGGGACGGCGACGTGCTGCGGCTGGGTATCGGCGTGCCCGGGGACGCCGTGCGCGCGCAGCTGCTGGTGCGGCTGCGCGGCGAGGAGCGGGCGCGGGTGCTGCCGGTCAGGCACGGCTGGGCGCAGGTGCCGCTGCCGCCGCTGGCGCCCGGCACCATCGTGGACCTGTCGCTGCGCGTGGACGTCGTCGACTGGGACGTGCGTGACGCCAGCGTCACCAGGTTGCTCGAGCGACGGCTCGTGCTGCCCGGCATCGCGCTGCCCCGGCACACCCGGTGGCACATCTACCGGACGAGGTACGGCTCGTTCTCGCTGAAAGCCCGCCCGCCGACGTCCGAGCGGGTGGTCTCGCTGCCCCGCCGGGTCGTGCGGGCGGTGCGACGCCGGCTCTGATCGGCGCCGTCACTCGCTCTCGGGCACCTCGGCGTGCGGCACGAGGGACGCCGGGGAGGTGAGGAATCCCCAGCCCCAGCACAGGTGCATGGTCGGCAGCACCACGGGCAGCAGCGCCCGCGCCCGCAGCGGCAGCCGGCCGCCGCGACCGGCCAGGGCGGTGCCGAGCAGGACGACGCCGACGTACCCGCCGGGCAGCACGAGCCCCCAGGGGGTCAGCGTCACGCCCACCACGGCTCCGACCACCACGCCGAGCAGGGCCAGTGGCGGCGCCAGGTAACGCGGGTTGAGGCTGCCGGCGTGGGTGCGGGCGACCACGCGACGCCACCGACCGTAGTCGCGGTACTGCCGGGCGAGGGCTCGCACGGTGCTGCGCGGCCGGTACGACACCCGCAACCGCGGCGAGAACCAGACCAGCCCGCCGGCCTTGCGGATGCGGTGGTTCATCTCCCAGTCCTGGGCGCGCACGAACTCGGGGTCGTAGCCGCCGACGTGCCGCAGCCACTCGCGCCGGAACACCCCGAGGTACACGGTGTCGGCCGGCCCGGCGCTGCCCCCGACGTGGAAGCGGGCGGCGCCCACGCCGAGCACGGACGTCATCGCCGCGGCCACCGCCTGCTCGAACGGCGTCGACCCCTCGGCGTCCATCAGCCCGCCGACGTTCGCCGCGCCGGTCTCGCGGAGCAGCTCGACGGCCGTCGCCACGTAGTCGGGGTCCAGCACGCCGTGACCGTCGACCCGCACGACGACCGGGCTCGACGTGGCCGACACGGCGGCGTTGAGCGCGTTCGGGGTGCGGCCGGTCGGGTTGGGCACCAGCGTGACGCGGGAGTCCTGCTCGCGCAGGGCCTGCGCCACCTCGTCGGTGCGGTCGCTGCTCGGACCGAGGGCGAGCGCGACGTCGATCGGGCCGGCGTAGTCCTGGTCGAGCACGGCACGCACGGCCTCGGCCAGGTGGCGCTCCTCGTTGAGGACGGGCATGACGACGCTGACGGCGACGTCCGGCGGCAGCGGCGGTAGGTCGACGGGCTCGGACGTCGGGACGGGCCGCGCGCCGGAGCCCGACGTGGCGCTGGGGCTGGGGTCGCTCATGACAGCGCCGACGCCACGACGTCCCTGGCCCCGTGCCTCACTTCTGGAGAAACGGGGCACCCACCACGGCGGGGATGCGGCGTCCGCATCACGACACGGCCTTGCAGACCGCCTTGGCGTCCACCGGCTCGTCACCGCTCGCTGAGGCACTGCCGCCGGTCGACGACGGCGAGGTCGCTGACGCGCTGCCGCCGGCTCCCGACGTCCCCTTCGGCTTCGGCGGCTTCTCGGACTTGGTGATCGCGGAGGCCACCAGCTGGCGCACCTTGGCGAAGTCGGGGTGGGACGGCGTGATCAGCGGGGGCACGAACTGCACGCTGGTCACCTTCTCCCCCTTGGCTTTGAGGCCCAGCTCGACGAACGTGCCCAGGTCGGCCTCGGGGATGTCGGTGCTCACGACCTGCGCGGACGCCTTGGCCACGTCGCGGAACTTGGTGAGCATCGTCTGCGGGTTCACCTGCTGCAGCATCGCGGTCATCACGCACCGCTGGCGGGCCATCCGCTCGTAGTCGCTGGAGCCCTCGCGGGACCGCGCGAACCACAGGGCGTGATAGCCGTCGAGGTGCTTGTCCTTGCCGGGCTCGATCCAGCCGGTGATGCGGCTGGAGCCGCCGCCGATCGGCACGCGACGGTTGACGTCGAGCGTGATGCCGTCGACCGCGTCGACCAGGTGCTGGAAGCCCTTGAGGTCGATGAGCACGTAGTAGTTGACGGTCAGTCCGGTGATGGCCTCGACGGCGTCCATGGTCGCCTGCGCCCCGGGGTCCTTGACGGTCGCGCCGTAGATTCCCTTGTGCTCGCTGGCGTAGGTGTAGACGGCGTTCAGCAGGCACGCGTCGCCGCAGTCGAAGCCGTGCGGCAAGGCCTGGTGCATGGGCGAGTCGGCCGGGAAGGGGATGTTCTGCATGTTGCGCGGCAACGAGAACAGCACAGTGCGGCCGGTGTCGGCGTCGATGCTGGCGAGCGTGATGCTGTCGGGCCGGACGCCGATCCGGTCGCTGCCGGCGTCGCCCCCCAGCAGCAGGACGTTGTAGCGGCCCTCGACCGCGGCCGAGCGGCTGTTGCCGCCGAAGACGCCGCTGATCAGGTCGTGCCCGGCCATCACCTGGCGCGCCCCGGCGAGCAGCGTTCCGCTGGAGGCGAGCATCGCGGCGATCGTCACGGCGGACAGCACGCCGCGCCCCGCCCCGGTCAGCCCGCCCGGCCGCGCCAGTCGCCACGCGTCGACGAGCAGCACCAGCCAGCCGGCGGCGCAGGCGACCAGCACGACGACGACCAGCAGCAGGAACCAGCTGCGCGTCACCAGCCCGAACACCGCCGAGCGGTCGACCAGATAGAGCACGAGCAGGGCGAGGACGGCGGC
>Ga0070696_100000204_pt1 | contig 35310 bp, 27 predicted proteins | sample KBSK1253metaG_FD_65474 | JGI IMG/M metagenome (GOLD analysis project Ga0070696, IMG submission 65474) | Corn, switchgrass and miscanthus rhizosphere microbial communities from Kellogg Biological Station, Michigan, USA - KBS K1-25-3 metaG | ecosystem: Host-associated > Plants > Roots >... | reverse complement strand
CTCGCCCGGCGTGGATTGGCTGCTGAAGCATTCGCTGCTGGAGCACGCAGTCTCCTACTCGCATCAAACGGGTGATGCCCAGGAATCGCCCGGGGGCGTCGTTGCGCGCGAACTGGCCGCGCGCAACATCGACGCCGCGATCGTATGGGGCCCCGTTGCCGGAATGCTGCTGAGGCAGACTCCGAAGGGCGCAGAGTGGCGCGCCGTGCCCTTCGTCTCGGAGCCTTCGCTGAAATTCGACTACGAAATATCGATGGGTGTGCGCTTCGGCGAGAAGGACTGGAAAGACACCCTGGATCGCTGGATTTCGAATCATCGGCAGGACATCGATGCGATCTTGATGTCCTACCGGGTACCGCTGGTCGATGCCGGCGGCCATGTAACACGATTCCCGCAAGATGGGCATTTATGAAAACCAAAGCTGCAATCTGTTATGCAGCCGGCAAACCGCTCGAGATAGTGACGGTCGACCTCGAAGGACCGCGCGCCGGCGAAGTGTTGGTGGAGATCAAGGCGACCGGCATCTGCCACACGGATGAGTTCACCCGCTCAGGGCAGGACCCGGAAGGATTATTTCCCGTGATCTTCGGTCACGAAGGCGCCGGCGTGGTGGTCGATGTCGGCTCCGGCGTGACATCGGTCAAGAAAGGCGATCACGTCATCCCGCTGTACACGCCCGAATGCCGCCAATGCAAGTCCTGCACTTCGCGGAAAACCAATCTCTGCACGGCCATTCGGGCAACCCAGGGCAAGGGCGTCATGCCCGACGGCACCAGCCGCTTCTCAATCGGCAAGGAGATGATTCATCACTACATGGGATGCTCGACGTTTTCGAATTTCACCGTGCTGCCGGAGATCGCGGTGGCGAAGATTCGCGAGGACGCGCCCTTCGACAAGGTGTGCTACATCGGCTGCGGCGTGACCACGGGCATAGGCGCCGTCGTCAACACGGCCAAGGTGGAACCGGGAGCGAACGTCGTGGTATTCGGCCTCGGCGGCATCGGGCTCAACGTCATTCAGGGCGCCAAGCTCGTCGGAGCCAACAAAATCGTCGGGGTCGATATCAACCCGCGCCGCAAGCAGCTCGCCGAGAAATTCGGCATGACGCACTTCGTCAACCCCAAGGAAGTCGAAGGCGACCTCGTGGCGCATCTCGTCGATGTCACCGACGGCGGTGCGGACTACAGTTTCGAGTGCATCGGCAACGTGGACATCATGCGTCAGGCGCTCGAGTGCTGCCACCGGGGCTGGGGCGTGTCCGTGATCATCGGGGTGGCGGGAGCAGGCAAGGAAATCAAGACGCGGCCGTTTCAGCTGGTCACAGGCCGCGTGTGGAAGGGCACGGCGTTCGGCGGCGCGCGCGGGCGCACCGATGTGCCGAAAATAGTGGACTGGTACATGGATGGTAAGATCAATATCGACGACCTGATTACGCATAAGATGCCGCTCGAGAAGATCAACGATGCATTCGACCTCATGCATTCGGGCGAATCCATACGCAGTGTCGCGTTATACTAGGCGGCCGCCGCACTCGAGCGGACGGCCTTGAGACGATGATTTTTTTACCAAGAGGATAAGCAATCATGACCGTATCCATCCACCCCGCCGTCGATAAAGGTGTCAAGGCCGGAGACCCCAAATTCGCCGGTGGATCGTTCAAATGCAAGTGTACCCAGGCGCCCGTGACCATGAGCCTGAAGGGCAATGTCCTCCACAACCACATGTGCGGCTGCACGAAGTGCTGGAAGCCCGACGGAGCGAGGTTTTCGATGCTCGCGGTGGTGGCGAGGGACAATTTGCAGGTCACGGCGAACGGCAACAAGCTGAAGATAGTCGATCCCTCCGCTCTGATCCAACGCCACGCATGCAGCGTCTGCGGAACGCATCTTTTCGGCCGCATCGAGAACAAGAATCATGCGTTCTACGGGCTCGATTTCGTTCACCCGGAACTTCTGGATACCCCGGGCTTTGCGGCTCCGGAATTCGCCGCCTTCGTTTCCTCCGTCATCGAAGGCGGGACCAAGCCCGACCAGATGAGTGCGGTACGCGGGCGCCTCAGGGAATTGAAGCTGGAACCTTACGACTGCCTGTCGCCGGGTCTGATGGATGCCCTCGCCACCCACGCGGCAAAACAGAAGGGCGTACTCGCGGCCTAGCGGCCTTAGCGGCCTAGCGGCCGCCGGCGAATCCCTTCTTCTTTGGGGTTCGGCCTGGGATCGAGGCGAGGAGGCGTCCGTGACGCCCCCTCGCCGGTCCACCTTTCGCAAGCGGTGATGCCGATGACCGACGAGCGACATGAGTGGTTCCAGAATCAGATATTCCGCCACCGCGCGGCGTTGTATCGCTACCTGCGAAAATTCACTTCCGGAGCAGAAGACATCGAAGACTTGGTCCAAGAGACCTACGTCCGTGTCTATGCCCTCGCCGATTTTCAGACGGTCGGCTCGCCGCAGGCGCTGTTGTTCCGCATTGCCCATAACTTGGCCGTGGAACGGGCACGCCGCCGAAAATCTCAAGCAACCGATGTCGTGGGGGATTTTGACCGGCTAACCGTCTACTCTAGCGAGGCTCCCGCGGATGAACAAATCGACGGCCGGCGTCGATTCGAATCGTTCTGCGCCGCCGTAGATCGTCTGCCGCCTCTGTGCCGGCGGGTGTTCGTGCTGCGAAAGGTATATCGACTGTCCCACGATGAAATTGCCGAGGTGCTTGGCGTTTCGCATAGCACCATCGAGAAGCATGTCGCAAAAGGCTTGATCCGCTGTCGGGATTACCTGCGCGATGCGGGCCTGGCCGATACGATGGATGCGAAAGACCGGGCGCAATCTCCACGTCGGGTGCGAGACGCTGGAGACGGGGAATGAGCGAGATAGTGAAACTGAGAACGCGGGCCGACCTCGACGAGGAAGCGGCGGCATGGATATGGCGCATGGACGGGGCGGCCGTCACGGCGGCCGACCGGCAGGCCTTCGACCTCTGGCTGCGCCAGGATCCCCGTCATCGGCGCGCGGTGGAGGAATTGTCCCAGGTTTGGAGCGCGCTGGACGGACTCGCGGAGGCGAAGCGCGAGGAGAAAATTGCGACGTTTACCGGCGCGGCGAAGCGGCCTTTTTTGCGCGGCCGGCAACGCGGGTGGCTGGCCGCCGCCGCGATGATTGCGGCGCTCGCCGTTGGCGCCGCATGGCTGCAAAGAGGCACCGAATTGCAAACCTTGGCGACTGCCGTCGGTCAGCGGCGCAATGTCACGTTGGCGGACGGCTCGATCGTCACGCTCAACACCAACACCATCGTCGAGACCGATCTGCGGCGCCACGTGCGGGAGATTCATTTGCGCAAGGGCGAAGCGCACTTCCAAGTCGCCCACGACCGGTCGAGGCCGTTCCTGGTGCATGCCGGGGACGCGCTGGTGCGAGCCGTGGGCACTGCATTCGAAGTCCGCCTGCGGGCGGATCAGCATGTCGATGTCGTCGTGAACGAAGGGCGCGTCGAGGTGCAAGAGCAGACACCCGGGCCGGTTTCGCAAAATTCGAACCCTCGCGGCCGGGTGAGCGCCAGCCGGGTGCGCGCGCTCGGCGCCGGCGAGCAACTGTCCACCGCCAGTCATGACTACGTCGTCGTGCCGATCAGCGCGCAGCAGCTGTCCAGCGAGCTGGCGTGGCGTGAAGGCGCCATCGTTTTGAACGGCGAACCGCTGTCCGAGGCAATCGCCGAAATCGAACGTTATACCGATGCGCGCATCATCGTCAGCGATCCGCAGACGGCGCAGTTGCGGGTGGGCGGCCGATTCCGCACCGGCGACGTGCAAGAGTTCTTTGACGCGCTGCAGACCGCTCTGCCGGTATCGATCCGCCGCACCGGCTCCGGCGTGATATTCATCGACCCGCGGCACTGAAGTCCCACCCGGGCAATCCCTACCCGAGCGCGGGCCTCGGGCCCCTTGCCTCCGGCCTCCGGCGGCGGCCGAGGGTGGTGGCGGTTTTTTCCGCGCCAACCGTCTATTCATAGCGAAGGCATGCGCCGGCAAACGATAACCGGCGGGAACTCCCGGGGAGAGCGCAATGGGGAGGAGCGCAATGCGGCGGCAGGTCGCGGTTTTACTCCGCTGCCTGGCCCTGACGATGCTGGGCACCCAGGCCTTTGCAGACGCGGCGCTGCGCCACTTCGACATCCAAACGCAGGCAACCGCATCGGCGCTCAATGAGTTCGCGCGGCAAGCCGATATCACCCTGGTGTTCTCATCCGCTCTCGTGGCGAAACATCAGACGCCGGGCCTCAAGGGCGACTTTACGGTGCTGGAGGGCTTGAGGAAATTGTTGGATGGCACGGGACTGTCCTTCACCCAGGTGAGTGCGACGACGATAGCCATCAGTGCGCAGCCACAGGCAACGCGGACGGGCACGGCGCCCGACCCGATCGGAAATGGACATCAAACCAAGGGGGACAACATGAATCACCGCGGATTATTCACACGCATCGCCGGACTGTTCGCGCTCAGCGGCGCCCTATTGGCGGGCACCCACGCCTACGGCCAGGAGGCGGCCGCAGCGCCCGCGGCGGCGGCCGATGCCAGTGCAGCCAACACCAGCACGCTCGATGAGATCGTGGTCACCGGCACGGCCGAGTCCAAGGGCCTCAAGAAGCTCGATGCCAGTTTCTCGATCACCACGGCGAGCCTGGAAGAGATTCGCGACGTCAACCCGTCGAGTGCGGCGGATCTACTCAAGATCGTGCCCGGCATATGGGCCGAATCGAGCAGCGGCGTGGCCGGTGCGAATATCGAACTGGCCGGCTTTCCGGGCGGCGGCGATGCGCCCTACATTACCTACCAGTTGAACGGCTCGCCGATCTTTCCGGTCCCGACGCTGTCCTTCATGGAGAATTCCTCGCTGTTTCGCCTCGACGAGAGCATCGAGCGCGCCGAGGTGTTGCAGGGCGGCCCCGGCGTGGTGTACTCGAACGGCCAGATCGGCGCCACTGCGAACTTCATCCTGCGGCAAGGAACCGCCACACCGCACGGCACTCTCGGCGTAACCTACGGCGATGAAGGGCTGTATCGGCTCGACGGCTTCTACGGTGGACCGCTGACGCAGGACTGGTATGTGAGCATCGGCGGTTTCTACCGCTACTCCAGCGGCATCCGGGACTCGCAGTTTCCCGCCGACGACGGCGGCCAGCTCACGGCCACCATCTCGCATACCCTGGACAACGGCTCCATCATGTTTTTCGCGCGGGAGCTCAACGACAAGAACCTGTTCATCACGGACATTCCGGTCATCGTCACCGGCAGCGGCAATAGTCAGAGCGTCTCCGGTTTCCCCGGATTCGATCCCCATACCGGTACATTCGCCGGCAGCGGCTTGCGCGGCATTTCGGTGCAAGAGACCCCGACCGGTTCGCCGGTCACCGCAGACCTCGCGAACGGCCGCGGCGCGAATTTGCACATGTTCGGCAACGACCTCGACTTGCAAATCAATGATGGGATCGCCCTGTCCAACAAGCTGATGTACTCGGCCGGCGAGGTGGATTGCTACTGCTTATTCAATAACTTCGCGCCGCAGACCTTGAGCAGCTTCATCGCCGGCGAAATCAAAACGGCGAACGACAACCCCGCCATCACGGGACCGTACGGCATCGCGACCGGCGCCACGGCGACATTGGTCACCAACGGCGCGGCCGTCAACCCGAACTCCTACGTGGCATCGATGGGATTCTGGATCGTGCAAAAGCAGATCCAGTCCTTTACCGATGACCTGCGCTTCACCTTCGATCTCGGTGTGGGCAACAAGCTGACGGTGGGCGGCTACTTGGCCGCCTATAAGTCGGACGATCATTGGTGGCTGGGGAACAACCAGCTCATCACCGGCACCCAGAACGCGCAATTGATCGACCTCACATTGAACAACGGGGTCAACGTCACCAATCCGGCCGGCCAGCTTGGCGCGTCGTTTTTCACGCTGAACGAGCATTGGACCGGGCTGAACACGGCGCTGTTCGTCTCCGACCAGTGGAAATTCGACCAGTGGCTGTTCGACGCCGGCTACCGCATCGAGGAACAGCGGGATCACGGCACCATCGAGAACGACTCTGCCGTCGATCTCGACGCGGATCCGCGTAATCTCTACAACAAGGGCATCAGCGTACCCAATGGCACCTTCAATCAAGGCGTCAGCTGCGATACATCGGGCAGCAAGGCCTGCACTGAATACAGGCACACCCGCGGCGCGTGGAGCGTGGGCGCGAACTATGAAATCACCCCGCACATGGCGTTATTCGGACGCATCAACCAGGGCGTTCACTTCCCCGGCTTCGATGACCTGCGCAGCGGCACACCGCAGACGCAGGGCATCAAGAACTACGAGGTGGGTTATCGCGCGCAGACCGGAACATTCTATGGCGTCATCGATGTCTTCCATCGCACCTTCACCGGCGTGCCGTACCAGCAGTTCACGGCCACGGGCACGCAGATCACGGCAACCTACGGCGCCACATCGACGGGCGTCAACGTCGAAGCACGTTGGGAGCCCATTCAACACTTGAGTTTCGATCTCAGCGGCAATTGGCAGCACGCCGTGTATGCCAGCTATTCCTCGGCGACCGCGGGCGGGGCCAGTTACGATGGACTGACGCTGCAGCGCCAGCCGCGCCTGCAGTTCCGAATCACGCCGGAATACGAATTGCCGATGGCATGGGGTGATCTGCGCTTCTTCGCCACGTACACCCACATCGGTCTACGCTATTCGGATATCGCCAATCAGCAAGTCTTACCGTCCTACTACACGCTGGATGCCGGTATCGTGTCGCAGGTGGGCGAGCACTTCGAGGTGCGGCTGCAGGGCACCAACCTCACCAATCAGCTCGGTTTGACCGAAGGCAATGCCCGCATTGCGCTGGGCACAGGCTCCGGCATCGCCAACAACTTCGAGATGGTGCGGCCGATTTTCGGCCGCGAGCTCAATATTCAGCTGCGGTACAAGTTCTGATATGGCGTTCAGGCGAACGTGCGGCGCCCGCGGCCACACGTTCGCCCGATCAGCGTCATGCCGAGGGTACGCCTGAATTGCATTCTGCCGCCGCTGCTGCTGGCGGCGCCGATGCTGCAAGTCCCGATGGCGCAGGCCACGGACCAAAGCTTCATCTTGACTGCAACGCAAAGCAATTTCTCCCGCTACTATCCGGCCTATCTGGCCAATGGCCATTGGTCGGCCGCCACTTCCCTGCTCGGCACCGCGCCCACGCCGGCGCAGATGGCGGGCGTCATGGACTACGACGCGACCGATGTGTCGCGCCCGGCGGCAATCCCCAGCTGGAACGGGATCGACTATTTCGACGGCGACGCATGGCTGAACGACGGAACTGTCGGCGCCCAAACCCACTCCCATTACCGCCAGACTCTCGACATGCGCGACGGCGTGCTGCGCACGCATTACCGATGGATCGACGGCGCGCGCGTGACCGATGTCTCGGTGACCTGCTTCGTCAGCGAAAGCTCGCCGCACCTGGCCGTCGTCAGCCTGGAGCTGGTGCCGCACTTCAACGGCACCGTCAAATTGCGATTCACCCTGCAATCGCCGCCCTACCCTGAGCGGCTGCCGCTGGCACAGATGACTGCCGAGCAATTCAGCGCCTCGAGCAAGAGCGCGCACCGAGACGACATCACCGGCGGCAACCGCGACGCCATCTGGTACCCGGGTCATGTCGACATCACCGACTCGGGCGGCGACATCGCGACGGACACTGTGTTCATGGCGGGCGCAGCCGTTCGCGGCCGAACGGTGGCGATGGCCGCGGCCGTGCAACTGCCGCGGGACCTGCGCGCCGTGCACCAGACCGCCCAACGCACGACGGCCATGGTCGGGCTGCAAATGCAGCTCGAGCTGCGGCGCAATCACCGCTATCGATTCACCAAATTCGTCGCGGCTTCCGCCGAAGGTTGGGGCGGCGGCGCCGCGGATGATCGGGCGGCCGCGCAACAGGCACGGCACCGTGGATTCGACTCCTTGCTCGAAGCCCATGTGAGGGCCTGGCATGCGCTGTGGCGCAGCGATATCTTGGTCGGCGGCAGCCCTCCGCTGCAGAGGACGCTTCACTCGGATCTGTTCTATCTCCTTGAAAACTCCACCTTCGATACGAGCTGGCCGGCTGCGGCATGCGGCTTCAGCAGCCACTATTTTGGCCACGTGTTCTGGGACAACGATGTGTGGGTGTTTCCCGCGCTGCTGCTGTTGCATCCCGAGCGCGCCCGGTCATTCATTCAATATCGGCAGCGCACCCTGGCGCCGGCTCTCGAGCGGGCGCGGACCCATGGATTTGCGGGGGCGATGTATCCCTGGGAGGCCGACCCCTGGAGCGGCAAGGACGTCACGCCCGCGTTCGCGGTTCAGAATGCCGATCGCGAAATCCACGTGAACGGCGCGGTGGCATTGGCGCAGTGGCTGTACTACTTGGCCACGGGCGATGGCGCATGGCTGCGAGAACGCGCCTTTCCGGTGATCCAAGCGGTCGCCGACTTCTGGGTCAGCCGCGCGACCTTCGACGCGGCCAAGCATCGCTACGAGATTCTGCATGTGACGTCGCCCGAGGAGGACTACACTGATGTCGACAACGAGATATACACCAACGCCGTCGCGCAGCGGAGCCTCGAAATAGCGGCCGAGGCGGCGCGTATCCTGGGAGTGCGGCCGCACCGGAAATGGCGGGAAGTGGCGGATGCACTCTATCTCCCGGCCAAGGGCGACAACGGCCGCTATTTTGATTTCGACCCTACGACGCCCCACGACAAGACCACGTCTTGGATGGCAACGTCCGTGCCCATGCTCAGCATCCCCGCGTTGGACTTCGACGCCGGGCCGGATACGCTCCAGGGACTGTTTCGACACTCCGTGGCCGCCATCGGTCCGGTGCGCGCGCGCGCAAATCAAATGGTGCTGCTGATGCTCGCCATCCAGGCCGCCGATATCGGCGAGAGCGGCTATTTCGACGAATTCATCGGCGGCGAAGGGCATGGTAGCGATCCCTTCTTGAAGCCGCCGTTCAACGTGCGCAGTGAGACGCCGCAGAACGATTCCACCTATTTGTTGGCGAGTTCCGGCGGATTCGTCCAAGCCTTCGTGTACGGCCTGACCGGACTGCGCATCGAAGCGGGCGGCCTGATTGGGAAATTCCCGCCCACGCTTCCCGCCAAGCTGACGTATCTTAAGCTGATGAATGTCGAGATTCGCGGCGAGGCCGTCGACGTCGAGATTTCGCGGCTGCCCGCGGGCCGCATCGTTCGCCGCGTGATTTCCCGAGGTCCATCTCGATCCGCACACTCGGAACGCATTCATGAAGCGCATCCGTAACGCGGACGGCGGCCTCGGTTGCGGTAGCGGCCGGGGCGGCCGCAACGGCCTCGGCAGCGGGCGCGGCGGCCGGGGCGCTCGCGGCAGCACAATCTGGGTGCTGTGGCTGGCGCTGCTGCCCATCGCATCGCGGGCGTTGGCGCCGGGCGCGCCCGCGGAGCCGCCGCAGGCGCTGTTCAAGGATCTGTTCGTCGCCGTGCAGATGGCGCAGATTTATCCCGACGGCAAGGTATTTCCCGACGCCGTCCCCATGGCCGCCCCGGATGTCATCCTCACCCAGTACCATGCGCAGCACCCCGATTCACCCTCCGCGCTCGAGAGCTTCGTCGCCGCTCACTTCACCCTGCCCTCGCAGGCCGACGCAGCGGCCTCGCCGCCCGCCAGGGTGCCCATCGTTGCCCACATCGACCGTCTATGGGATCAGTTGACCCGCACCACCATCACCGCGCCGCCCTATTCCTCCCTGCTCGCGCTGCCGCGGCCCTATGTGGTCCCCGGCGGCCGCTTCCGCGAGCTGTACTACTGGGATTCGTATTTCACGATGCTGGGGCTCGCGGCGAGCGGCCGCCAGACCCTGGTGAGCGACATGGTTCACGACTTTGCGCACCTGATCGATACCTTCGGTCATGTGCCCAACGGCACACGCACCTACTACCTCAGCCGCTCACAACCTCCCTTTTTTTTCGAGATGGTGAGCTTGATCTCCGCCAGGGGTCCGGCCGGCGATTACGCGCAATACCTGCAGCAGTTGCGGCGCGAATACGATTTTTGGATGGAAGGCGCGCGGGGTCTGCGCCGCGGCAAGGCTCGGCGGCGCGTGGTCGCCCTGCCTGATGGATCCATTCTCAATCGCTACTGGGATGACAGCGATACGCCGCGGGATGAGTCCTACCGGGAAGACGCGGAGCTGGCGCGCGAAAGCGGCCGGCCCGCCCCCCAGCTGTATCGCGAGATTCGAGCGGCTGCGGAAAGCGGCTGGGACTTCAGCTCCCGTTGGTTTGCCGACGGACATACGCGAGCCACGATGGACACCACGGAAATCGTGCCCGTCGATCTCAATAGCCTGCTGTTCGGCTTGGAAAATGCCATCCGCATGGGCTGCGAGCACAGCGGCGATACACCCTGCGCGCTCGAGTTCCGGCGGCGCGCGGCGGCGCGACGCAAAGCCGTCGATCGTTATCTATGGGACGCGTCCACCGGCGCCTATCTCGACTATCGCTGGACGCGGCGAACTCGGGTGCCGCGCGTGTCGGCGGCGACGCTGTATCCCCTGTTCGTGTCCATGGCCTCGAAAGCCCAGGCAGCCACGGTGGCGAAAACCACCGCTGCACGACTGCTCGAGCCAGGCGGCGTCGTCACCACCCCGGTCGTCACCGGTCAACAATGGGATTCCCCGAACGGATGGGCGCCGCTGCAATGGATCGCCATCTCCGGACTGCGCGATTACGGCGAGACGGCGCTCGCTGCCGCCATCGCCTGCCGCTGGATGGTCACCGTCGACGATGTCTATCGTCAAGGCGGCAAGCTGGTCGAGAAATACGATGTCGTCAACATCGGCCGCAGCGGCGGCGGCGGCGAATACCCGCTGCAAGACGGCTTCGGCTGGACCAACGGCGTCATGCGCAAGCTCATCGAGATCTACCCCGGCGTACTCGCGCCGCCGCTGCCGCCCCAGTCCCGTAACGGCAGCGCGGGCTGCCAACGCTGACGCGAGATGCAAGGCGTCGGGACGGCCAATTGCTGCGATCGGATATTTTGGCGCGCGCGTTTGGTCAGTCGGGCTCGGCCGCTTCGACGGTGCGCGGCGTACACTTGAAATTGTCCTGCGACAGCGCGGTGACCAGATGCGTGACTTTGGATACGCAAATCAGTGCGAGGACTGCCTTGCTGGCGGCCATTCGAATCCCCGATTTTGCATTCCCCGCGTCGAGGAATGGAGTCAAGATTCCGTCCGCCGCGCTACGATGACATGATAATTTCCGGCGTCAGGCGACTTCGAACAGTCCCGCGGCCCCTTGACCGCCGCCGATGCACATGGTGACCACCACCAGCTTGGCGCCGCGGCGCTTGCCCTCGATCAACGCATGCCCCGTCAAACGCGCGCCGGTGACGCCATAGGGATGACCCACCGCGATGGCGCCGCCGTTGACGTTCAGCCGCTCGTCGGGAATCCCCAAGCGGTCGCGGCAGTACAGAACCTGACAGGCAAAGGCCTCATTCAATTCCCACAAATCTATGTCGCTGACCTTGTATCCGGTTCGCTTGAGCAGGCGCGGCACGGCATAGATCGGCCCGATGCCCATTTCATCCGGCTCGCAGCCGGCTACCGCGAAGCCGCGGAAGATGCCGAGCGGCGCGATGCCGCGCTGCTCCGCGAGCTTGGCGTCCATGACCACGACCGCGCTGCTGCCGTCGGAAAATTGGCTGGCATTGCCGGCGGTGATGACGCCGCCCGGCAGGGCGGGCCGGATTTTGGCGACCGCCTCGAGCGTGGTGTCGGGGCGTATGCCCTCATCGGCGGCGATGGTGACTTCCCGGGTGGTGATGGTCCCCGTCTTCTTGTCGGCCACGCCCATGATGGTGGTCATGGGCACGATCTCGTCGTTGAATTTTCCCGCAGCCTGCGCCGCCGCGGCGCGCAGCTGGCTGCGAACGCCGTATTCATCCTGCGCCTCCTTGGAGATGTGGTAGCGCTTGACCACCTGCTCGGCGGTCTGCAGCATGCTCCAGTAAAGTGTCGGCTTGTGCTCCATCAGCCAGGGATCGCGGCGCATGTGGTTATTCAGTTCGTTCTGCACGCAGGAGATGCTCTCGACGCCGCCGGCAACCATGACTGTTGCGCCTTCCGACATGATGTAGTGCGCCGCCAATGCGATGGATTGCAATCCCGAGCTGCAGAATCGATTGATGCTCATGCCCGCGGTGCTCGTGGGCAGTCCGGCGCGCAGCGCGATGGCGCGCGCGATGTTGCCGCCCGTGGTGCCTTCACCGAAGGCCGAGCCCATGATCACGTCCTCGACTTCGGCGGGATCGATGCCGGCGCGCGCCACCGCGTGCTGCACGGAGTGCGCGCCCAGGGTGGCGCCGTAGGTCATGTTGAATGCGCCCTTCCAGCTCTTGCCCAGGCCGGTGCGCGCCGTGGATACGATGACGGCTTCTGTCACTTAAGCGGATCCTTTTGGTTCGTTGAACGTCTTGCCTTGTTGAGCCAGACGCGTGAGCAGCGGCGCGGGCGTCCAGAATGCGGAGTCGGCGCCGGGAACGGCCGCGATGCGCCGCAGCGCGCGCACAATGTCGCCGAGTCCCGTTTGGTCGGCGTAGAACATCGGACCGCCGCGGTAGGCGGGAAAGCCATAGCCGTTGAGATACACGAGGTCGATGTCCGAAGCGCGCTGCGCGGTTCCGTCCTCGACGATCCGCGCGCCTTCGTTGATCAGGGCATAGATGCAGCGCTCGACGATCTCCCGCGCGCCCACTTCGCGCGCAACGACGCCTTTGCGCCGGCGATATTCTTCGATGATCGCGCCGACCTGCGGATCCGGAATCGGCTGGCGCGAGCCGGACTCGTAGCGGTACCAGCCCGCGCCGGTTTTCTGGCCGAACCGCCCGGCCTCGCAAAGCACGTCCGCCACATTGGAGAAGTCGCGGTCGGGGAATTCCGCGGCGCGGCGCTTGCGCGATGCCCAGCCGATATCCAGGCCGGCCAGATCGCCGACGCGAAACGGCCCCATCGCCATGCCGAACTCCTGCAGCGCCGCGTCGACCTGCTGCGGCAATGCGCCCGCCATGATCAGATCGTGGGCGGCCGCGCCGTAGCGCGCCAGCATGCGATTGCCGATGAACCCATCGCAGACCCCGGAAACCACGGCGACCTTGCCGATGGCCTTGGCCAACCGCATGACGGTCGCCAGCACGTCTTTTCCCGTCTTCGCGCCGCGCACCACTTCGAGCAGGCGCATGACATTGGCCGGACTGAAGAAGTGCAGCCCGATCACGTCCTGCGGGCGCCGCGTGAAATTCGCGATGGTGTCGAGATTCAATGCCGACGTGTTGGAGGCGAGGATCGCTCCCGGCCGCACCACGGCATCCAGCTTCTCGAATACCTGCCGCTTCACGTCCATGCTCTCGAACACGGCCTCGATCACCAGGTCCACGTCGCGCAGCAGCCCGTCATCCAATGTCGGCGTGATCAGCGCCAAGCGCTGCGCGAGCGTGGCCTCATTGAGAGTGCCCTTGCGCAGCGCACCCTGGTAATTGCGGCGGATGGCAGCCAGCCCCCGATCGAGCGCCTCCTGCTTCATCTCCAGCAACACCACCGGCAAACCGGCGTTGATGAAGCTCATGGTGATGCCCCCGCCCATGGTGCCGGCGCCGATGACGCCGACTTTACGGATCGGCCTCGCGGGCAAGTCGCCCGGCACATCGTGGATATGCGAGGCCGCTCGCTCGGCTTGGAATACATGGCGCAGCGCCGCCGACTCCGGCGACAGCATCAAGCGGATGAACAGCTCCCGCTCCCGCTTCAGTCCCTCATCGAAGGGCAGCAGGGTCGCGGCTGCAACGGCATCGACACAGGCCAAGGGCGCCGGGTACGGGCCGGCAACGGCCTTGACGGTGTTGCGCGCGAACTGTAAATAGGCTTCGGCGTTCGGCATGGCGATGGCGAGATCGCGCACGCGCTTCGGCCCCCGGCGCTCCGCCACCACCCGGCGCGCGAAGCTCAACGCGGTCTCCAGTAAATCGTCGCCAAAGGCGTCGAACAGCGGCGAGTCGCGCAGTTTCTCCGAGGCCACGGTGGCGCCGGAGACGATCATGTTGAGTGCGGGCTCGACGCCGAGCAGGCGCGGCAACCGTTGAGTGCCCCCGGCGCCCGGCAGCAGGCCCAGCTTGACCTCCGGCAGCGCGATCCGCGCTCCCGGTGTTCCTACGCGGTAGTGGCACGCCAGCGCCATTTCGAGGCCGCCCCCCATGCACACGCCGCCGATCGCGGCAATCACTGGTTTGGGCGAACTTTCGATTTCTCGTAGCACGGCCAATAGGTCCGGCGGTGCGGCGGCCTTGGGCGTGCCGAATTCGCGAATATCGGCGCCGCCCGAAAAGCCCGCGCCGGAGCCGATCAAAACGATGGCCTCGATGCCTGGCTCGCCGTTCGCGCGTTCGATGCCGTCCACCAGCGCCCGGCGCATTTCATGGCCCAGGCTGTTGACCGGAGGACTGTCGAAGCGGATTACGGCGATCGCGCCGTCAGCCTCGAAACTTAGCTTACTCATACTCATACCCATACAATCCCACGGTGCAGAGCTGAGTTCCGCTTCGTGTAAACCATGGTGTCACGCACGTTCGAACGCCAGCGCCGCGCCCTGTCCGACGCCCACGCACATCGTCGCCAGGCCATACCGGCCCGAGCGGCGGACCAGCTCCTGTACCCCTGCTCCCGCAATGCGCGCGCCGGACATTCCCAGCGGATGGCCCAGGGCGATGGCGCCTCCATTGACGTTGACATGTTCGGCGTCGTCGGCAAGGCCCAATGCACGCGTGCAGGCAAGCGCCTGCGAGGCGAAAGCTTCGTTCAGTTCGATAACGCTGAAATCGGCGACCTTCATCCGCAGCCGGTCGACGAGTTTCTCGACCGCCGGGATCGGGCCCGTGCCCATGATGCGGGGCGCGACTCCGGCGGAGGCGAATCCGAGCACGCGCGCACGCGGTTTGAGACCGAATTTCGCCACGGCCGCGCCCGATGCCAGCAGCAGCGCCGCCGCGCCGTCGTTGATGCTCGACGCGTTTCCCGCCGTCACGGTACCGCCGGCACGCACCACCGGCTTGAGCAATGCCAGACCCTCCAGCGTGGTGTCGGGACGAAGCTGCTCGTCGCGATCGACGAGCCGCGCCGCCACGCCCTTGGACGCGGCAACCGGCACCGGCACGATTTGTTCGGCAAACACACCGGCGGCCTGAGCGCGCGCGGCGCGCTGTTGAGAGCGGCAGGCGAAGGCGTCTTGATCCTTGCGCGACACGTTGAAGTCGGCCGCCACGTTCTCGCCGGTTTCAGGCATCGATTCGACGCCGTACAGCGCCTTCAATTGCGCGTTCACGAAACGCCAGCCGATCGTGGTGTCGTGGATTTCCGCGGTGCGCTGAAAAGCGCGCTCCGCCTTCGCCATCACGAACGGCGCGCGCGTCATGGACTCGACTCCACCGGCGATGGCGAGTTCGATTTCACCGCTGCGGATGGCCCGGGCGGCCGCCGCCACCGCATCCAGTCCGGACGCGCACAGTCGATTGAGGGTCACGCCGGGCACGTGCGCCGGCAGGCCGCTCAACAGCAGCGCCATGCGCGCGACGTTGCGATTGTCTTCTCCGGACTGGTTGGCGCAACCCATGAACACTTCATCGACGGACTCGCCGATGGCGCCGTTGCGGCCGACCAGGTGCCTGATCACCGTGGCCGCCAGATCATCCGTGCGCACGCGCGACAAGGCGCCCTCGTAGCGGCCGATCGGAGTTCGCACGAAATCGCAGATAAACGCTTCAGTCATCGTCGTACCCTTCATACCTTGCGCGCGTGCTACACCGGCACCCGCTTATAGAGAGCAATCAGCTCGTTCCACGCGCGCTCAGCCTGCGCCTCGTCATAGACGGGTTTGCCGGCTTGCAGCGGCATGTCCTTCACGCACCATCCATGCAGCGTGCCTTCATAGACTTCGATCTTCGCGGCCAGATCCGCAGCGCGGAACGCCTCCTTGAGTTTGATCTTCGCCTCCGGCTGGCGCTGGTCATCGTTGGCCGCGATTCCGAAGTAGTACTGCGCCTTGATCTTCGGCACCAGCAAGTGAGGGCTGTCCGGCTTGTCCGTCACCAAACCTCCACCATGAAACGACGCGCCCGCGCCGACCCGCGCCGGGACGGCCGCCGCCGCCTGCATGGTCATCGCTCCACCCATGCAATAGCCGACCACGCCGATTTTCGCCTGCGGATTCACCGCCGCCTGCGAATCGAGGAAGGCCACGTAAGCGGTGGCATCCTGCATGACGGCCGCGCTGGTCAACGGCGCGCGCAGCACATCCAATTTGGCGCGATCCGCGGGGTTCGCGAAATCGAAGCCCGGACCGACGCCGGGCGCCTTGGTCGAGCGATAGTAGGGATTCGGCACCAGCACCGCGTAACCGTCCGCCGACAGGCGTTTCGCCATGTCGCGCATCGCCGGCCGAAGCCCGAAGGCGTCCGGGAAAAGAATGACGGCGGGCCAGCGGCCCTTCCCCTGCGGATGAACCAGCGCAGCGTCGCAAACACCGCTCGGCGTCCGGACCTGCACGTCCGTGTCGATGACATCGGATGTCGCGGCGTCGGCAACGCCTGCCGCCGTGGCGACGCCGGCTGCGAGCGACAGCACGGTGAATTCCCGGCGTGAAATGGTACGCGGTAGGTCCATGTTGATACCCTCGCTGGTATGGTTGCTGTGCGATACGCACGATGAAATGCGCAATCACGACTTGGACAAATGCCGTTTGTCGGCCAGGCAGTATAGGCCATCGGGTGGGAGGGACAAAGCCGTATGATCCGCCCGGATTCGACCGGGGGCGCCGGCGGCCGAACGCGAAACCGGTCAGCTCTCGTTTCCGCAGCCGCGCAGAAACGCGAGGACCAGTGTTTCGGCCTTGCGCGGCGCCGCGAGCTTCAGACTGCCGTTGAACGTGGCGTGAATGGCGCCGGAGCGCCAAGCGTCGAACACGGCGGGGTTGATATAGGACTTGCGGCAGACCGCGGGTGTGTTCCGCAGCTCCGCGGCGACTTTTTTCACGACGTTGGCGATTGCGCGCTTGACGGCGCGCCCGCCCGGCCTTTCCGGCAACGGCGTGCAAGCCAGCAGAGTGATGGCGCGCAAAGTCGCACCCCAGGTGCGAAAATCCTTGGCGGTAAAATCAGCGCCCATGGCCTCGCGCAGATAGTCGTTGACTTGATCGGAATCGATGGGGCATCGCTGCCCGTCGTCGGTCACATATTGGAACAAATGCCGGCCGGGAATTTCCTGGCAGCGGCGCACGATCTGCACGATGCGCTTGTCGCCGATGACAACCTCATGCTGAACGCCGCCCTTGCCGCGGAAATTCAGCACCGCGCGGCCATCGTGAATGAAGCTGACGTGGCGGTTGCGAAGCGTCGTGAGACCGAAGCTCTTGTTGTCGCGCGCATATTCGGCATTGCCGATGCGCACTCTCGTGGCGTCGAGCAGCGTGACGATGACGGCCACGACTTTGTCGCGGGGCAGGCCGGGCAATGCCAGATCGCGCCTGAGCCTGCGCCGCAACTTCGGCAACGCCTCGCCGAACGTCACCATGCGGCCGAACTTTGCATTGTCGCGAACTTGGCGCCATTGCGGATGGTAGCGGTATTGTTTGCGCCCGCGCGCGTCACGCCCCGTCGCCTGCAAATGGCCGCGCGGCTTCACGCAAATCCACACGTCGCGGTACGCCGGCGGAACGGCGAGACGGCCGATGCGCTTCAACTCATCGGCGGCGGCGAGGCGCCGATTCTCCGGCGTGAAATACCGGAAACCTTTGCCGGCGCGCCTGCGGCGAATGCCGGGCTCGGCATCCGACACGTAAATCAGACCCGCTTCCACGGCCATCTGCGCCGCCTCGACCGCAACGCCGCTCGCCTGTTCCGCCGCCCGTGAAACTTCTAGGCTCATGGCCCCGGATTGTCAGCCGATCGGCGGCCCGGGGGCTATGGACATCCGCCTACTCTGATGTAGGAGAATCGGGAAATCCCGACCAGTTCACATCCCGTGCGCCCGCGAATGTGCGCCGCTTCGCCCCGAGGGGAGCGCATTATGACATCAGGGTGGTAGAGTACGGCGCTGTTGCATGCCGGGAAGACCACCTTGAAGCACATGAACGCATCGATTCTCGTCGGCGTGAATACATGGATTCTTCTTGGCTTGGTGGCGCTGAGCGCGGGTGCCCGGACGGCAGGTCCCGGGGCTGGGGCCGCAGATCCGGGGGTCGGGGTCGCGGAATTCGGAGCGTCGAATCCATTCTATGCGCCGAGCACACTCCCCTTCCAGGCGCCGCCGTTCGACAAGATCAAGGATCGGCAATACCAGCCCGCGATCGAAGCCGGAATGGCGCAGGAACTAGCCGAGATGCAACGTATCGCAGATAACCCTGCGCCGCCGACTTTCGACAATACTTTCGTCGCCATGGAACGGAGCGGGCAACTCTTGGATCGTGCACTGGCCGCATTCCGGGGCGTGAGCCAGGCAAATACCAATCCCACGTTGCAGGATGCGAAGGCCGCGCTGGCGCCGGAACTCGCGGCACATGAGGATGCCATTTACCTCAACCAGAAGCTGTTCAAACGAGTGGCCGCAGTCCACAAACGGCGCCGCTCGCTGAAGCTCGATCCGGAGTCGCAGCGCCTGATCGACGTCACCTATGACCGGTTCGTTCACTCGGGCGCCAACCTCTCGGACAAGGACAAGGCACGGCTCGGAAAGCTGAACCAGGAACTATCGTCTCTGTCGGACACCTTCACCACAAAATTACTGGAGGCGACCAAGGATGCCGCCTACCAGACCGCAGACCGCGCTGCGCTCGCCGGCTCGAGCGATGCCGGGCTTTCCGCCGCGGCCGAGGACGCGCAGAACCGCAAATCCACGGGCTTCTTGATTCCGCTGCAGAATACGACCCAGCAGCCGGTGCTTGCGTCATTGAGTGTCCGTGCGACGCGCGAAGCCATTTTCCGCAACTCATGGAACCGCGCCGAACGAAGCGACGCCCACGATACCCGCGGCACCATCGCGCGAATGGCGCAAATCAGGGCTCAGCTCGCGCAGCTGCTGGGTTACCCGAACCATGCCGCATGGAAGCTCGAGGACCAGATGGCAAAGACACCGCAAGCCGCGCTCAAATTCATGGACGCCTTGGTGCCCATCGCGACCGCGAAGGCGGCAGGCGAAGCCTCGGAAATTCAGGCCATGATCGACTCGCAGCATGGCGGCTTTGCGCTCCAGCCCTGGGACTGGAATTTCTACGCCGAACCGGTGCGCAAGGCGAAATACGATCTCAGCGAGGCTGAGATCAAACCCTACTTCGAGCTGAACAATGTGCTGGAGAATGGCGTCTTCTACGCGGCCAATCAGCTGTACGGCATCAGCTTCAAGGAGCGCAAGGACATTCCGGTCTATCAACCGGATGTGCGGGTATTCGAGGTGTTCGACGCGGACGGCAAATCCCTGGCGCTGTTCTATTGCGACTACTTCAAGCGCGACAACAAGAATGGCGGCGCATGGATGTCGAGATTCGTCGGCCAGTCCAAGCTGCTGGGAACTTTGCCGGCGGTCTACAACGTGGCGAATCTACCGAAGCCCGCGCCGGGTGATCCGGCGCTCGTCAGCTTCGACGATGTGACGGCAATGTTTCATGAGTTCGGCCATGCGCTCCACGGCATGTTCTCAAACACCCGGTATCCAAGTCTCTCGGGAACTGCAACCGCCCGCGATTTCGTCGAGTTTCCCTCGCAGTTCAACGAACACTGGGCCATTTATCCGGCCGTCTTCGATCATTACGCGCGGCATTACAAGACGGGCGCCCGCATGCCGGAAGCGCTGGCGCAGAAGATCAAGGAGGCCAGGAACTTCAACGAAGGTTATTCCCTGACCGAGGTGCTGGCCGCCGCCGAGCTCGATATGCAGTGGCATGTGCTGCCGGCCGGCGCGCCATTGCAGAACCCGGACGAGTTCGAAAAGCAGGCGCTCGCCAGGGCCCATCTCGATATCCCCGCCGTGCCGCCGCGGTATCGTTCCAGCTACTTCGGTCACATCTGGGGCAACGGATATTCGGCCGGCTACTATGCCTACCTGTGGACCCAGATGCTGGCTGACGACGCCTACCAATGGTTCGACGATCACGGCGGGTTGAGCCGCGCCAACGGCGACCGTTTCCGCCGGATGATACTGTCGCGCGGCAATACCGAAGATCTTGCGAAAATGTATGCCGCCTGGCGCGGCCGGCCTCCGACCATCGAGGCCATGATGAAGTATCGCGGCTTGCGCGACGGCAAAAGCAAACTGTAATCGCGGCGCGGATCGGCGGTGACTCATTCTCGAATCCATGAACCCGTCATCGTTGCCGGGCATGCACTGATCTTCGATGCCCGCGGCCGGTTGATGCCCTGGGCGCCTTGGACTACCGTCCTGGATCTCGAAATGCAGTTCTACCAGCAGTGCCCGGCGGACCGCGGCTATCCCCGCTTCGGCTATGTGACCTTTCTCGACGGCAACTGGGTCCCTGCTCCCGAGCGCACCGACACGATCCCCGCGACTCAGGGCGGAATGGGGATTATTTCCTACCTCAAGTACCACGAGCTGCGCGGCAGGCGCGAGCCGGTGTACCTGAATACCGCCCGGTCCATGGGCGATTATCTGGTGGCCGAAACGCTCACGCCCAAATCAGGCCGATACCCGGCGTTCACGCGTTCGACCGGCACGCGCGAACGATTCCCGCAACCCGCGGACTGCGGCTCGCAAGCCGATCGCCCCCACGAGATCGAGCCCGACAAAGGCGGCATTGCCGGGTACGCCTTGGTGCTCCTGTCCGAGGCCACGGGGGAACGCAAGTACTTCGAGCAGGCCCTCCATAACGCCCGAGTCCTCGCCGCCAATCAACGAGAGGGGGACGCATCCCATTCGCCCTGGCCATTCCGGGCGGATTACCGCAGCGGCGAAGGACGCGGACCGGTGTCGGGCAACATGACCTATGTCTTGAGGCTGTACGACAGCCTGCATTCGCAGGGATACGCAGAATTCTCCGTACCGCGCCGGTCGCTATGGGAATGGATCAAGCACCATCAAATCCGCAGCGCCGCTGCCGATGGCGCCCTGTTCGCGCAGTTCTTCGAGGACCACGACACGCCCACGAATCGCACCGCCTGGGCGCCGCTGAACCTTGCGCGATACTTGCTCGAGAAACGGGAGCTCGTCGATCCCGAATGGCAGGCCGACACCGGCACGCTGATCGAATTCGTTCGCAGGAATTTCACTCACCGGGAATTCGGCGTGACCGTTTGCCACGAGCAGGACGAGGACGCACAGGCCTGGGGAGGCGTCAATTCGACTTACGGCGCGGTGCTTGCGCTCTACGCCGCAGCCACCGGGTCGTCGGGCTTGGCCGCCGAAGCGCGGGCGGCACTGAATTTCACGCTCTATTCCATCGACGAGCAAGGCCGGCCCCGCGATCTGTTCAAGAACCCGGCGCTCGGCGGCTGGCAGGAAGACGCCCACACCGACGTCATTCATAACTTCGTGGACGCCTTGCGCGCTTTCCCGGACTGGGGCAAACCTTGAGCTGCCGCCGGCCGCGCGCGGGCTATGCCTTCTTGCGGCGATCGTGCTTCAGCGCTTCACGCGGCGGGAATCCAAATGAGCGGCGAAATGCGCGCGAAAACTGGCTCGCCGACCCGAAACCGGTCGCCAATGCGATCTCGACGGCGGTGAGGGACGTCTCGCGCAGCAGCTGACGAGACCGGTCCAAGCGCAGCGCCAGATAGTGCTCATGGACACCGCGGTTCAAATGACTTCGAAAGGAGCGTTCCAGCTGCCTGAGCGAGACTCCCACGGACCGGGCCAGCCGTTCACGCGGCAATGGTTCCTCGATATTTTCCTCCATGGCTTTCAGCGCGGTCAGCACATGTTCATCGTCGATGCCGAGGCGAAATCGCAAATCCATTCGTTGCGGTCCGAAGCCTTCACGCACCTCGGTGTGCAGAAACCAATCGCTGACGGCCGCTCCCAATTCGTAACCGTGATCGCGGGCAATGAGCGCGGTCATCATGTCGAGGCCCGCGACGCCGCCGGCACAGGTGATTCGGTCGCCGTCGAGTTCGAACAATGAGCGCGTCAATTTCACATCGGGAAACGCTTCTTGAAACGCCGGCATGTGGTCCCAGTGCAGCGTGCAGCGGCGCCCCGCCAGCAAACCGGCCTTTGCGAGGATGAAGGGTCCCGCGGAAACGCCGCCGATGGCCACGCCTTGGCGCGCAAGCTTGCGCAGCCATGCGAAGGTCCGTTTGTCGTTGAACGCAGCCGGATTGCCGCCGGCACACACCAACATGAGATCGAGCCGGCCGGCGTCGGAGCCGAAGGCAAAATCCGGCAGCACCGCGGCGCCGCTGGAAGCAATCGCCGGTTGATCGCCGGGCGCGGCATGCCACCATCGGTACAAATCGCTGCCGGCCAGTCGATTGGCTGCCCGCAACGGCTCGACGGTCGAGGCGTAAGACATCAGCGCAAAACCCGGCACGAGGAGGAACCCGACCGACCGGATGGACGGAGCCGCTGCGGATTTCGTCAGCGCAGGCAGCAGTGCAGGCATGCGACCTCCAAGTAATCGGGGCTTGGCGCAAAATGTATATTTGTTGTCGTAGAGTGTCAATTCATTAGTTGTGGCTCGACTAATGTAGCGAACGGGTGCCGGCAGCCCGATCCGGTCCTGGAATCAACCCCATTCGCTATTCACTCTTCAGTCTCGTGCGACAGGCGCTAAACGGTCACCGCGGTTGGGGACCCGCCTGGCGTGACGCCGCGCCGAAGCCGGCTTACGACATCGTCATCGTCGGCGGCGGCGGCCACGGACTGGCGACGGCCCACTATCTTGCAAAGGTGCACGGCATCTCCAATGTGGCCGTCGTCGAGAAAGGCTGGATAGGTTCGGGCAACGCCGGCCGCAATACCACCATCATCCGCTCGAATTATCTTCTGCCCGGCAACAACCCCTTCTACGAATGGTCGATGAAGCTCTGGGAGGGGCTCGAGCAGGATCTCAACTACAACACCATGGTCAGCCAGCGCGGCGTGTTGAACCTCTATCACTCCGATGCCCAGCGCGACGCCTACGTCCGCCGGGGCAACGCCATGCGGATGCACGGAGTGGACGCCGAACTCTTGGACGCAGCAGCCGTGCGCCGCATGCTGCCCTTTCTGGATTTCGACAATGCGCGATTTCCGATCCACGGCGGCCTTCTGCAGCGGCGCGGCGGCACGGCCCGCCATGACGCGGTGGTTTGGGGTTACGCGCGCGCAGCCAGCGGGCGCGGCGTCGATATCATTCAGAACTGCGAAGTCACCGGTTTCGTCCGCGAACACGGGCGCATCGCAGGCGTCGAGACCACGCGCGGAACGATCCGCGCGGGCAAGGTCGGCATTGCGGTGGCCGGGAACACCTCGCGCGTCGCGCAAATGGCCGGGCTTCGATTGCCCATCGAAAGCCATGTGCTACAGGCCTTCGTCTCCGAAGCGATCAAACCCTTCATCCCGGGAGTGGTGACCTTTGGCGCCGGACATTTCTATATGAGCCAGTCGGACAAGGGCGGCCTGGTCTTCGGCGGCGATCTGGATGGATACAACTCCTATGCCCAGCGCGGCAATCTTCCGGCCGTCGAGGAGGTCTGCGAGGGCGGCGTGGCGCTGATCCCTGCCATCGGCCGCGTGCGTATGCTGAGGTCGTGGGGAGGGATCATGGACATGTCCATGGACGGCTCGCCCATCATCGATCGCACGCCCATCGACGGCCTGTATTTGAATGCCGGCTGGTGTTATGGGGGCTTCAAAGCGACGCCGGCATCAGGCTGGTGCTTCGCGCATCTGCTGGCGCATAACGAATCGCACGAGGTCGCGCGCGCCTACCGCCTCGATCGCTTTGCGAGCGGCTGCCTCCTCGATGAAAAAGGCGTGGGCGCGCAGCCCAACCTGCATTGACCGCAAACCGACAATGACAGTTCAGTCACCCTGACCATGCGTATTCAATGTCCCTTCTGCGGTGAGCGCGATCTCAGTGAATTCGCCTATCTGGGCGATGCGAATGCCCATCGCCCCGATCCGGAGGCGGCGGATGCACAGGCGCTCTTTTTCGAGGCGGTTTATCTGCGCGACAATCCGGCCGGACCGCATGAGGAGCTCTGGTATCACGCCTCGGGCTGCCGAAGCTGGCTGCGCGTCAGGCGCAACATCCGCACGCACGAAATTCTCGGGGCCGAGCTTGCCAAAGCGGGCGCCCGCACGGCGGCCGGATCGTGAGCGCTTCCAGGAACGGCGCCGCGCCGCGGAACCGGCTGCCGAAACAGGGGCTGATCGATCGCAGCCAGGTCCTATCGTTTCTCTTCGACGGCCGGCGCTACACCGGTTTCGGCGGCGACACTCTCGCCTCCGCTCTGCTCGCGGCGGGCGTGAAGCTCATGGGCCGCTCATTCAAGTACCACCGGCCGCGCGGCGTGCTCACCGCCGGTCCCGAGGAACCGAATGCGCTGGTGGAACTGCGCAGCGGCGCCCGGCGTGAAGCCAACACGAAGGCAACCGTGGCGGAGCTCTTCGATGGGCTCGAGGCGCGCAGCCAGAATCGCTGGCCGACGCTCGCCTTCGATGTGGGAGCCGTCAATTCTCTGTTCTCGCCGATTTTTGTCGCCGGCTTCTACTACAAAACTTTCATGTGGCCGGCGGCGTTCTGGGAAAAGCTCTATGAGCCGGTGATCCGGCGCGCTGCCGGCCTTGGGGCTGCCAGTATGCAAGCCGACCCCGACACATACGAGAAAGCGCACGCCTTTTGCGATGTGTTGATCATCGGCGCAGGACCCGCCGGTCTCGCCGCCGCGCTGGCCGCCGGACGCTCGGGCGCCCGGGTCATCCTCTGCGATGAGGATTTTTTGCTGGGCGGCCGGCTGAACGGCGATCGGCATGAAATCGATGACTCGAGCGGCCGCGACTGGGCGCGGCGGATCGAGGCCGAACTGCGCTCGCTGCCGGAGGTGCGCATATGGTCGCGAACCACGGTGTTCGGCGCCTATGACGACGGCCTGTCCGGTACCCGTACCTTCGGCGCGCTCGAGCGGGTCGCGGACCACCTTGCCGTACCGCGGGCTCACCAGCCCCGCCAGCGCCTGTGGAAGATCATGGCGAAGCGCGCCGTGCTCGCGGCGGGCGCCATCGAGCGCCCCATCGTGTTCGGCGGCAACGATCGGCCGGGCGTCATGATGGCCTCTGCCGTCCGTACCTATGTGAACCGCTTCGCTGTCGTTCCGGGACAGCGCGTCGCACTGTTCACCGCCGGCGACGACGGATGGAAGACCGCCATCGACCTCGCCGATGCCGGTGTGCCGGTGCAGGCCATCGTCGATGCGCGCCGCGATATTACGCCGCAGCTTCTCGATGCGGCCAAGCGCATCCAGGCGCGCGTCTTCTCAGGCGCGCAGGTCGTCGATGCGCACGGTTCGCACGGACTTGAACACATCGCGATTCGCGAGAACAACGGACGCCTTACACGGCTGGCCGCCGACACGCTGGCCGTATCCGGCGGCTGGAATCCGAACCTGGCGCTGTCCACGCATGTGGGCGGACGCCCGGGCTGGTCGGACGCCGTCGCTGCTTTCGTCCCGGGCGATATGCCGCGCGGCATGAGCGTGGCCGGCGCGGCCGGCGGCTCTTTCGCGCTCGCCGCGGCGCTGCGCGAAGGCGCAGCGGCCGGCGCTGACGCCGCCGCTGCGGCCGGCTTTTCCAATGCCACACCGCCGCGCTGGCGAACCGACGATGAAGCCACGGCGCTGACGCCGCTCTGGTTCGTCGCCGAATCCAAGGCAAAGTCCTTCGTCGACTTGCAAAACGACGTCACCCGCGAGGACGTGGCGCTGGCCGCGCGTGAGGGCTATCGATCGGTGGAACTGCTGAAGCGCTACACCACGCTGGGGATGGCCACGGATCAGGGGAAAACATCCAACCTCAACGGCCATGCCATCATGGCCGCACTCACCGAGCGCGCGATTCCTGAGGTGGGCACCACCACGTCCCGGCCCCCCTACACGCCGGTCGCCATCGCCGCCTTCGCCGGCCCGCATCGCGGCAAACATTTCAAGCCGACGCGGCTCACCGCCGGCCATGGCTGGGCCCATGAGCGCGGCGCCACTTTCGTCGAGACGGGTCAATGGCTGCGCGCGCAGTGGTTTGCGGCCCCCGGCGAAACGAATTGGCTGGAGACCGTGTCGCGCGAAGTCAAGGCCGTGCGCGGCAGTGTCGGCGTCTGCGACGTGTCCACCTTGGGGAAGATCGACATTCAAGGCGTGGATTGCGGCGCATTCCTCGATCGAGTCTACGTCAACCTGTTCTCGACACTGGGCGTCGGCCGAGTGCGCTACGGTCTGATGCTGCGGGAGGATGGCTGCGTCATGGACGATGGCACGACGGCGCGTCTCGCCGCCCATCATTATGTCATGTCGACGACCACCGCGAACGCCGCCAAGGTGATGCAGCATCTGGAGCACGCGCGGCAGGTGCTCTGGCCGGATCTCGATGTTCAGCTGGTTTCGATCACCGAACAATGGGCGCAGTACGCGATTGCGGGGCCCAATTCCCGCCGCCTTCTGGAGCGGCTGCTTGGGAGTGCCGCCGACATCTCCAACACCGCCTTCCCCTATCTCGCCTGCGCCGAATTCTCCTGGCGCGGCATACCGGCACGGCTCTTCCGCATCTCGTTTTCGGGCGAGATGGCGTATGAACTGGCGGTCCCGGCGCGTTACGGCGATGCCGTCATCCGCGCCATCATGGCGGCAGGCGATGAATTCGGCATAGTTCCCTACGGCACCGAAGCGCTGGGCGTCATGCGCATCGAGAAGGGTCACGTCGCCGGCAACGAGCTCAATGGCACGACCACTGCCGCCGACTTGGGATTGGGCAAGATGATGTCGAAGAAAAAGGACTTCATCGGCCGCGTGTTGGCCGGGCGGCCGGGCCTCGCCGATCCCGACCGGCCGTCGATCGTCGGGGTCATACCGGTCGATAAGTCGGCGCGGCTGTACGCCGGCGCGCATTTTCTGACGTCGGGCGCCGACGCCACCTTGGAGAACGATCAAGGCTACATCACCTCGGTTGCCTTCTCGCCCATGCTGGGGGTTTGGGTCGGACTGGGCCTGCTCACGCGCGGTCCGCAGCGGCTGGGCGAGCGTATCCGCGCCCATAGTCCCATCCGTGGAGGCGATGTGGACGTGGAGATCGTCTCGCCCGTGTTCTTCGATCCGCAAGGGGCACGCCTTCATGGCTGACCAGGAATTCACTCCACGCGCGGCGTTTGCCGGCTTGGCCGACTTGGCCCCTGGGCCTGCGTCCTTTGCGCGCGATGCCGGAGTCGGCGTCATCGCGACCGATCGCGACGGGCTGGGACTTGCTACCGTTGCGTTGAGAAAGGGGCAACGCGAATCTCTCACGCAATGCGTCCGTGAGCGCTATGGGATCGAACTGCCGCAAGGGCCTCATCGCGCGGCGGCGCGCATAACTGCGGTGAACGGCGCCGCAGCGGCCGGCATTGCCTTTATCGGCACCGGCCCGGAAGTCTGGCTCGCCACTCAGGAGAAAGGCGGCAACGATTTCGCCAAATCGCTCGAGCGCGAAATCGGCGGCATGGCCTCGGTATCCGATCAGAGCGACGGGTATGCCGTGCTGCGCCTGGCCGGCCCGAAGCTGCGGGACACGCTGGCCAAGCTCATTCTCATCGATGTGCATCCACGCGTGTTCAAACCGGGCGATGTGGCCTCGACCGTCGCGGCCCATGTCGGCGCCACGCTCTGGCGTCTGCCGGATGGTCCCGACGGCGCACCGGTGTTCGAAATCGCGGTGTTCCGCAGTCTCGCTGCCAGCTTCTGGCACGCGCTCGCGGAGAGCGGCGCGGAATTCGGGCTCCTCGAACTGCGCGCCCTGGCCTGATTCGCCATATACCGCCTCGCCGTAAATAAGCGGCGCCCGCTTCGGTGCCATTGCGCACCCGCATACGATCACGTACATTATACGAATTGTAACGTTACATTTATGTGTGCGGACGGTGCTGCTCAGTGCACCGCCAGCCTGCTCCGTCAACGGAAACACCGATGGTAAACGCCGCGAAAGGATCGAGCCGCCCGTGAAACTGATTCGTTTTGGAGGTGAGGGATTCGAGCGTCCCGGACTTCTGGACTCGCAAGGCAGGGTCCGCGATCTGTCGGGCGCAATACGCGACATATCGCCCGGTGCATTGAATCCCGTGTCGCTGGGTCAATTGGCGTCGATATCCGCGGAGAAATTGCCGCTGGTTCCGAGCGGAGCACGCCTCGGGCCCTGTGTCGCCGACGTCGGGAAATTCATCTGCGTGGGCCTCAACTACCTGGATCATGTTGCAGAGGCAGGCGCGGCGGTTCCCTCCGAACCCATCCTGTTCATGAAGGCAACGAGCAGCATCACGGGACCTTGCGACGGCATCGTCATTCCGCCCGGGGCCTCGATGGTCGATTGGGAGGTCGAGCTCGGCGTGGTCATGGGCACCCTGGCCAAGAACGTACCCGTGAGCGATGCACTCAGCCACGTTGCCGGGTATTGCGTGGTCAATGACGTCAGCGACCGCGGTTGGCAACTTCAAGGTACCGGCCAATGGGTCAAGGGGAAAAGTGCCGACACATTCGGCCCGATCGGTCCCTGGCTCGTGACCCGCGACGAGATAGACGATCCGCAGAAGCTGAATCTCAGGCTTTCCGTCAACGGAATTACGCGGCAGAACAGCTCGACTGCACGGATGATTTTTCCCGTCAACGCGCTGATAAGTTACATCAGTAAATTCATGACCCTGTTGCCCGGAGATATCATAGCCACCGGCACGCCGCCCGGCGTCGGCCTGGGCGCCAAGCCACCTTGCTACCTGAAGCCCGGCGACGTCGTGAAACTTGGGATCGAAGGCCTTGGCGAGCAGTGTCAGGCCGTGACGGCTCCATGAGCAATCGACGGTCGCTGATTGCGATGGGCGCTTTTGCCATGGCGGGTAATACGCCGCTGGTCGTTCAACCCATGGTGGTCGGCGCCATGGTCGACCTGCTCGGATTGACGGAGCGTCAGGCCGGCATCGTCGCGTCGGTGGAACTCGTCGGATTGACTCTCGGCATCCTCGGATTGATGCGAGCCATGGTCAGCGCGCCGCGCTCCGCTCTCGCGGTATTCGCGATCGCAACCATAGTATCCGCAAACCTCATGACTTGTTTCGTGAGCAGTTTCATGTGGCTCTTGCCCATGCGGTTTTTGTCGGGCATTGGGGCCGCCGCGGCCTTCTGCGTCTACCTCAACATGGCGGCGTCGGATGAGCATCCCGAGCACGTTTTCGCAATTGTGAATGCAATCTCCATTGCCTATTCCGGGATACTGACGTTGATTGCCCCCTACTTGCTTCATGCGGCCGGATTGCCCGGCGTGTTCCTCACTCTGTCCCTGATTGCCGCCTTGGCATTGCCGGCGATACCGTGGATCGTCCGTTATGGGCCGAGCGTTCCTCAGGCGCCCCTGGAAACTCGGTTTGCGACCCTCCCATCTCAGATCGTGGCGCTTCTGGCCATGATGCTGCTGCTGTATACGGGACATGGGGCGATCTGGGCTTATCAGGAGCGGATCGGCGTCGCGGCGGGATTGGATGGTCACGCGGTCGGGAAATGGATAGGTCTGTCGATGTTGGTGTGGGGTGTCGGCGGTTCATTGCTTGCTCGGTTCATGAGCATGTCTATCGGCAGAATGTGGCCGCAGGCGATTTCCTTGGGTACGTCCTGCCTGGCGGTGCTGTTCCTGGTCTACGGCTCGACGCCGGTTGCATTTGCCGCTTCCTGCGGCCTCATCGCGTTCTCCTGGTTTTACGGCTTGCCCTACCAGATGGGGCTGCTCGCGGCACGCGACCCAAAGGGCCGCGCGGCGCTCGCCGGTGTCATGATGTCCACGGGTGGAATGGCGCTGGGACCCGCCATGGCGGCGCTGCTGATCGCCGGGCGCGGCCATTGGCCGATTGGGGTTTTTGCGGGTATTTGCTACCTCTTGGCATTGGCGATCGCAATGCCGTCGGCACGCAGCCTCACTGCAATGCCGCGAAGCGCGGCCCGTATGAATTCCGGCGCAACATGATTTCGCGAATGGCATCCATGGCCTCGCAGCAATCGAGTTGTCCTTCCTGGTCACCACGTCGAAGATAGAGGCGGATCTTTATGAGCATAGAGTCGGCGAAAATGGGCATTTCTCACCCGGAGTTTCGTGGGCGCATCGGTCTTTCGCGGTCGGTCATCACCCCACCCAAGGGCATCTATGCCCGCCTGTGGGGAAGCGCGACGCATGATGTTGCGGAGGGCGTGCACCAGCCGATGCTGGCAACCTGCATGGTCCTGCAGTCCGCTTCGACATCGGATGAGTTGGTGCTGATCACGCTGGATGCCGTCGCGTTATGGCAGGAGGAAGCCGATCGCATTCGCGACGCCATACTAAAGCGCTTTGATTTGCAGCCGCAGCAGCTCATGTTGCATCCCTCGCATACGCACAGTTCGCCTGCGCTCACGCGTCGGCATGCCGACCGCGCCGGCGGCCATCTGATCGCTCCATATTTGGACTCGCTGCCTGAGATCTGTGGAGAACTCGTGGCCACGGCGCGCGCGAACATCCTTCCGGGAGTGCTTGGGTGGGCTTATGGACGATGCGGCCTGGCCTTCAACCGGGATTCGGTCGATGTACCTTCCGGTCGCGGCGTATGCGGCATCAACAGGGATCGAGCGGCCGACGACACCGTGCTCGTCGGCAGGATATCGGACGCAAACGGCCAAGTCCGCGGCGTGCTGGTGAACTATGCCTGCCACCCCGTATCGCTGGGCGGCGCCAACAAACTGCTGTCTCCCGACTATGTGGGCCCGATGCGCGACATCGTGGAGCGCGAAACCGGCGGAATATGCCTGTTCCTCCACGGCGCATCGGGAGATCTGACGCCGCGCCGGAGTTATGAGGCATCCACCGACGCCGCCGAGCAGAACGGCCGGGAACTGGGGTTCGCAGCGCTTGCGGCATTGAGCGGCATGCTGCCGCCCGGCAGGCGGCTTGATTTCCAGCGGATCGAGGAATCCGGCACCCCGCTGGGAATCTGGGGCTCGGTGGCAAAGACAGAGGTGCCGTCCTTGCTCGGCGCCGAATGCGTCCGCCTCGAGCTGCCGTTGAAGGAATACCCGCCGCGGGACACGATTCTCGCGAGGATGAAAGCGTGCACGGAACGTTACGAACTGGAGCGGCTGGAACGAATGCTCGCCATCCGGGATCGGCTCGGCTCTCGAACCGTGGGTGCATTTCCAATCACGGTCTGGCGGATCGGCGATGCCTTTATGGTCGCCACTACCGGTGAGCCATACAGCCGTTACCAAGTTGCCTTACGCGAACAGTTTTCAGGTTCCGCGGTAGCCGTCCTCAACCTGACCAATGGGGCAACGAACTATTTACCGGAGGCGTCGGCATATGCGATGGACAACTACCCCGCGAGAGTCACGGAGTTTTCGGCGGGCTGCCTCGAAGGTGTCATCGAGGAAACCTCGGCAATCATGCGCCGCATGCAGTGAACTTTGCGCAAGAGACATGAAATGACGACCATCGAAGACGATGCCGATTCCCTTGACGACCCATTCGATGCATGGTTTTCCCCGACCATCGACCACGCGATCCTCAGAGGATTGATGCGGCGGACGAATTTGCACGGCATGCTGACCTTGGGCCTCTGGCTGCTGCTCTGCGGTGTAACGCTGTATGTCGTCGTGCTCACCCGGCACAGCTTCTGGGTTTGGCCTGCGATGCTGGTTTATGGCGGCGTGCTCTGCTTTTCATACGCCGCATCGCATGAGTGCGCCCACGGGACGGCCTTCAAAACGCGCAGGCTCAATGAAGCGGTATTTTGGTTCACCTCCCTGGTATTCATCGAAGAACCGTTGTACCGCCGCTACTCTCACGCCGAACACCACACACATACGTGGTTCAACGAGTTGGACCCGCAGAAACCCTACGGAAACCCCCTGACGCTGACACGCTATCTCTCAGGCACGTTTGGCCCGACGTTCTACTTCGACGCTGCCCGTCAATTGTTCCGGCACAGCACCGGCCGGTTCACCCGGCAAGAATTGGGCTTTTTACCGCCTTCGGAGATCCGCAAGGCGATTCGCAACTCGCGCCTGATGTCAGCGTGCTATGCAACGCTGCTGGTGGGGGGCATCGTATTTCAAAGCCCATGGCCCTTTATTCTGTACTTCATACCGCGTTTCCTGGGCGGCTGCATCGTCACGCTGTACATCAACACCCAGCACATGTGCATGGCGGAGGATCTATACGATCACCGGCTGACCACGCGGTCCATCAAGTGCGGATGGCTCGAACGGCATCTGTACTGGAACATGAACTACCACATAGAACATCATATGTATCCTGCCGTGCCTTTCCACGCGCTCTCGAGATTGAACGGGGCCATCCGGCAACAGCTGCCTGCGCCGCTCAACGGCGTCATCGCCGCCAATGTCGACATATTGAAGGCCATCTCGAGGCAGCGGACCGAACCGCAATTCAATCTGTCACGGACGCATTGAGCGCCATATGCCAGCGTGGTCAATCGTGCCGGGTGGCGAGAACATGATCGAGGGAACCATGATCGGCATGTCGGCGTCCGGAAAACGGCTCATCGTGTACAGAACCAAGACCGGATATTTTGCGACCGACCGCCGCTGCACGCATCAAGGTGCGGATCTATTGCGCGGCTACTTTGATCGGGAAGTCATCGAATGCCCGGTCCATCAAGGCCGCTTCAACGTATGCACCGGTGCTGCGTTGAGCCCTCCGGTGAGCACGCCGTTGGCGGTATATCCCGTGAAGGTCGTCGATGGAAAGGTTTTAGTGGAGGTTTGATCAGGGCCCGATGCGGTGGTCAGGCGGTGGATTCGCCGGCTTGCAGCCGGACGGGCAACACCACGCTGCGTTTGGCGAACGAGCCGGTCTTCAGCCTTTGAATGAGTAGTTCACCGGCGAGCCGTCCCATTTCATAGGCCGGTGACACCACCGTCGTCATCGTCGGCGAGGTGTAGCGCCACACATCGAAGCCATTGAATCCGGCAATCATGAGATCCCTCGGCACTCGAATGCCGGATAGTTCGCACGCCTTCAGAACCGCCACCGCCATCGAATCCGTGGCGGCTACGATGGCGTCCGGTGTTCTCTTGGCGAGATGGTCCTTGACGGTTCGCTGCACATCGTCGAAGCGCTCCGACGGAGCTATCAACGTCTTTACGTCGATCGGGGCCGCTGCCGACGCAAGGACGCTTCTCAAACCCTTTTCGCGCTGTTCCAGGGCACACCAATCCAATGCCGGACGCACGAATACCACGGATCGCAAACGCTTCTTGAGCAGGTGCCTTCCAAGCAGCTTGCCGCCTGAAAAATCATCTTGGCTGACCACCGCAACATTGGGCGCGGATGAATGGAAAGCCTCCTGGAAAACGACGATCGGCTGCCCCAGGCGGGTCAGGTTGGCAAACTGCTCCTTGCGCAAGGCTCTCGGCCCGCACAGGATCGCGCATAGCGCCTCGTTCCCCACTTTATTGAGAATGGTCGCATTTTCGAATTGTTCGGGCGCCACGCCTTGAACGTCGAGTGTGTAGTCGAGACTGCTGAGATAGTTGCTCAAGCCGCTGACCAGGCGCGAAATAAACGGATCATTGAGGAACGCCGGATCACTGTCCGCGATGACGATGCCGACGGAATACTCCTCGGATAACCGCAGGCTCCTGGCACTTACATTGGGTCGATAGTTGAGCCGTGCGATGGCTTCCTCGACGAGCTTACGCGTCTGCAGCCGGACCGGTTTGGCTCGAACGAAGTTGGAGACGGTCATCACCGAAACACCTGCCGCCCGCGCCACGTCGCTCAATGTCGCGCGCGCCAGCTTTCTGCGCGAAGAATCCGGTGCGCGATTTCCCTTCATCCAAAACCCCAAAGACGAGCGCACGTCAAATTCGGCTTCCCGCCAACCACTGGTGGATCAACTCTCGAGGCCTAGTTTAATCGATTTGCGTAGCGGTGACAGCGCCGTCAATCGTCAGTTCCGTTCCTGAGATATACGCCGCATCCGCGGAGGCGAGAAACAAGATTCCCGAGGCGACCTCCTCCGGGGAACCCATGCGGCCCAGCGGCATCTTCCCGACGATCTCGTGGCGTGCCCTTACCGGGTCGGCAGTCTCCCGCAACACGCGTTCCATGATCGGGGTGTCAATATACCCCGGACAGACGCTATTCACGCGAATGCCGTCTCGGGCGCCGTCTTTGGCAAGACAACGCGAAAGCATGATGATGCCCGCTTTGGCGGAGCAGTAGGCAGGAGACCCGACTCCTCCCACCTGTCCCATCACCGAGGCCACGTTGACGATGGCGCCGCACTTTCGCAACAGGAAGCTCGGCCAAACCGCCTTGCAAAACAAAAAGACGCTTCTCAAGTTGGTGTCGAAAACCCTGTTCCAGTCGCTGAGCTCGAGTTCCCCGATGCGTTTCGCCATGTTGATCCCGGCGTTGTTGACGAGCACATCCAATCGGCCGGCCTCCGCCAGTATCCGGCCGACGCTTTCAGTAATCTCCCCGGGCACCGAAACATCGGCCACGACCGGCGTGAAGCGGCCGGCCGCCCCGGATACCGCCTGCGCGCTGCACTCGAGACCGCGCGGATCGACATCGACCCCGTACACCATCGCACCCTCACGCGTGAGGGCGACGGCCACCGCTTGGCCTATCCCACTGCCCGCGCCGGTGACGATTGCAACCCTGCCGTCGAATCGCCGCTGTACCGGGGATATTGTCATATGGATTTACCTTGGAAATACCAGGTCGGAGAACAGGAACATGGCGCCGAGTATCAACACCACAAAGCCGGCGGACCACAGAATGACGCTCTTGTACCATACGTCACCCAGCCCTTCCCGCAACAATGCGGCGCTGTCCCACAGGGTTACCCGGTCGGCCAGAGGCTGGCCAGGCTTTTCTCCGTGCAGCGCGCTGCCGATGATGCACAACGCGATAGAGGCGATCCAAGTCATCGCCGCCTGATTTGCAAACGGATAGAACCACCCAGGCATGGGCGCCAGCATCCCCATGATCTTGATCAAAACC
>Ga0070696_100000202_pt1 | contig 35448 bp, 33 predicted proteins | sample KBSK1253metaG_FD_65474 | JGI IMG/M metagenome (GOLD analysis project Ga0070696, IMG submission 65474) | Corn, switchgrass and miscanthus rhizosphere microbial communities from Kellogg Biological Station, Michigan, USA - KBS K1-25-3 metaG | ecosystem: Host-associated > Plants > Roots >... | reverse complement strand
GGGCGCGCTGATGCTGCGCTAAACTGGCCACGATGAACTATTATCAGGAGCATCGCGAGGCCTTCCTCGAGGGACTGCAGACCTTTCTGCGGATTCCGAGCATCAGTACCCTTTCCGAAAACAAGCCTGACATCCGCAAGGCAGCCGAGTTCGTCCTGGGCGAGCTGCGCGGCGCCGGCCTCGAGAATGCGCAGCTGATCGAAGGCCAGGGCAATCCGCTGGTTTATGCGGAATGGACGGGCGCTCCGGGAAAACCGACGCTGCTGATGTACGGCCACTACGACGTTCAGCCGCCGGATCCGCTGGATGAGTGGAAGTCGCCGCCCTTCGAGCCCACCGTACGCGGCAACGATATTTTCGCCCGCGGCTCATCGGACGACAAGGGACAGACCTACATCCTGATCAAAGCCGTCGAGGGCCTGCTCAAGTCCACCGGCCGGCTTCCTATCAACGTGAAATTTCTGATCGAGGGCGAGGAAGAGACCGGCGGCGAGCATATCGAAAGCTACGTTTCGTCAAAACCCGCGCGGCTGAAGGCGGATGCAGCGGTCATCTGCGATACGGAGATGTTCGCGCCCGATCTGCCGACCATCTGCGTCGGGCTGCGCGGCATCGTCTATGGTGAGTTGCACGTCGAAGGAGCCAATCACGATCTGCACTCGGGCGTCTACGGAGGCGCGGCGCCCAACCCCATTCAGGCCATCGCGGAAATTCTGACCACGCTGAAAGACCGGGAGGGTCACATCCGGATTCCCGGCTTCTACGACCGCGTCGTGCCGCCCAGCCCCAAGGAGCGTGAGGCGTGGGCGCGGCTGCCGTTCGATGAGGCCGAATACACGCAGAAGGAAATGGGCGCGCGTGAACTGGTGGGCGAGCCCGAGGTTCCGCTTTTTGAGCGGCTCTGGGCGCGGCCGACCTTCGAAGTCCACGGAATCCGCGGCGGCTTCACCGGCGAAGGCGCCAAGACGGTGATCCCCGCCCGTGCCGTGGCCAAAATCAGCCTGCGGCTGGTAGCCGACCAGCGGCCCGCCGAAGCCGAAGCGCAGCTCAAAAAGGCTGTGCGCGAAGCCACCCCCAGGGGCGTAACGGCGGAGGTAAAGCTGATCCACTCGGCCGCGCCGTCGCTCGTAAACCCGGATAACCCGTTCATCCACGCGGCGGCAGATGCCATGCGCGCAGTCTTCGGAAAAGAGACGGTCTACATTCGTTCCGGCGGATCGATTCCGATCGTCGGCCTGTTCGATCAGTATCTGGGCATCCCGAGCGTGATGATGGGCTTCGGCTTGCCCGACGACAATCTGCACGCCCCCAACGAAAAATTCCACCTGCCGAATTTTTATCGGGGAATCGAAGCGGTGGCGCGGTACCTGGAACTTCTCGGCAAGTAGGTAGGCTGAAATTGCATGCCGGAACCGGGATGCTGGTCCAGGAGTAGAGCAGGGACGGAGACCTCAAATCCCGATTTCTTCCGCCTGAAACATGTCTTCCAGACCTTCTGAAACCACTCGTCCTGACCTGCTAACTTTTTCCCGCGTTGGGCCAGCGCAGTAATCGCCGTTCCAAGTCGTGCAGGAAGACTTGTTTCAGGCGGAAGAAATCGGGATTTGAGGTCTCCGTCCCTGGGTTTAACCCCCTGGGTTTAACCCTTTAGATGAAGAAGAATGCACGGAACGCTTTGCGGCTGCGGGCCGTTTTGGATCAGGAACGAGCATGACGAAGTTTCTACGGGTACCCTGCCGGCTTGGCCTGCGCAATTTTGAGGAATTGGAGGCTCACTGCACTCCAAACGTCAGCGCCATTGTGGCCCAATTGGTTCCTGCCGCAGAGATCCATTGATCGTGCCCATGCGGAAAATCGCTCTCGAAATATGGCTGAAACGGAAACGCCCGGCTCTTCACGTACCACGATCCATCTTGGAGCTGCGTCCTGAGTAGAAACTGCGAACCATTCTTGAACGCCCCGTCCGTTGACAAGATTGCGCCCGATTCCATGAGCGCCACCAACGCTTGGCCGGTGGCGTACGCATCGCTCGTGAGCGTGGGGAGTTGCGCCCAGCCGCCATCGGCCCGCTGCTCGGAAATGAGTGTCCGTACCTGTTGCCGGATGACTTCCTTGCCCGATTTCGCCCACGACGTGCCCAGAAGCTGAAAAGCGCGGTCTTCGGTCGTTGTCGCATGGGCCTTTGCCAGCCACGCCGCGGCAAGCTGGATGGCCTTGTCATACTGTGTTCGCTGCGCTTTGGGCGCATAAATCTGGAGCGCGCGCATGGCGACGGCCGTTACCTCGATGTCGCTGGATTCCAGAGGCGGGCGATGTTCAACAATTCGCCAGGAGCCGTCGGCTAACTGGCGGCTGGCCAAATAACGAGCCGCAGCGTCGGTAACCCGATCCGGCGGATAGTTTTCGGCAGCCAATCCCAGCATGATATAGCTACTGCCGTCAGCGTCGCCCTGGAGACCGATATTCTGGAGCAAGCGGTCGTGCCACGTCTCCACGAAAGCTGCGATAGACCGCAGTTGTGTCTTTGCGATCTGTTCGTTCACCGCAATTCCTTTCTTGCGGGCAGCCGCCACGCTCAAGGCCGTCAAGGAATTGCTATGGCAGGAGACGCATCCCGATTTTCGAAGGAAAGTCACATCGGATCGTTGTAGTAGCGGGATACTTCTCTGGATTGCGATCCGGGCAGAAGTGGCCGGCGCCGGGGTTGTGACTGGCTGCATGGATATGGTTTTGTCCGTGGCTCCGGCTTTGAGCAACAATTTGACAAGCGGCGTCTCGCCGCGCAACCTAGCGAAATGAAGAGCCGTCTCCCCGCTTGACGCTTCCGCGTTGGGATCGCCGCCGCGGTCGAGCAGAACCTTGACGATCCCAACCGGGATCGTGTCAGATGACGCGGCGCATATGAGCACGGTGGGGCCTCCAGGCCAAGGGCGGATGTTCGGGTCGGCTCCATGATCGAGGAGGAAGTCGACGGCTTCCTTATCCCCTAATCGAGCGAAGAACCCCACCGCCGAACCCACGTTCTCCGGGCGGACCGCCGGAGCAAGCGAAAGCACGCATTTCGAGCACCGGCTCCAGAGCGCCAGTTGCAGGGGATCACCCAAGGCATTTAGTTCAGCGCCTCCTTCGATCAGGGTCCGCATCGCGTCGGCATCCGCAATATATGCGGCCTCGGTGAGCGGCGTGCCGGCTCCGCTGGGCGATTTCACGTTCGGGTTGGCCCCTCGGCCAAGTAATAGCCTCAGCGTGGCACTGGAGTTTCGCCAACTGGACGCGATGAGCAAAGGAGTCCGGGCATCGTCCGAAGCCGCATTAACGTCGGCACCGCGCTCGACCAGCAACTTCGATTTCTCAAGATCCGGCACCGCCCACATCAGTGCCGTGGCGCCTGCATCATCACGTAAATTGGGGTCCGCGCCAGCTTCGAGCAGGAGTCGTACCGCGGAGGAATTCGCGTAGAGCGCAGCATACATCAAAGGAGTGGCGCCACCCGGCCCTTTGCGGTTGGAGGCAGTCGGGTTTTCTCGCAGCAGCGTTCGAAAGCGTTTGAGGTCTCCGTTGCGAAGAGCCTCAATTATCCGCGCAGCCTTGGGATCGACGGCGGTGGGGGGCGGTTCTCCAGACAGAGCGTCGGGCCATTCGGCGCCTTGGTCAATCCATGCTTTGATAGTCCGGACCTGCTCCTCTTTCAACGGCCCGGTGGGCGGCATGGGCAACCCGTACTGGCCGATCAACCTGAGATATAGCTTGCTTCCGGCGCTGTTCCCCGGGCCGATCACGACAATAGTGCCGCCCTTCATGGCGTCGCGGCGCCGGTCCAGCCGGAAGCCACCCATCTGTTGGCTGGGACCGTGGCAGCCTACACAGTACTGCTTGAATAACGGTTGAACGTCGCGGCGGAAATCGACCGGATCAGCGTTCTGGGCATACAGCCCCTCGGCCGCCGGACAGGCCAAAACCATCAAACAGGCGATCAACTTCATATGGCGCCTTTAGGACAAGGTGATTATAGTCGAACCCGCCCGGAAATACTGCGCACATCTCTCTTTTCGAGTCACCACGCGGGCACACCACAAAAAACGACGCCGAGGCCTGCGCTTCGAGATCAAGTATCAATGGGTCTGGCGGTGCGCGAAGTTAGGCTTGCCGAAAGGACACGATTCGTCTGGTCTCTCGACGAGACGGTGGATCAGAACCTCCAAGAATTCCAGTAATGGCGCGCCAGCGTTCGATTGATCACCGCGACCCTGGATGACTCTGAATCCCTCTCTCGCAAAGCCGGTTCAAGCAAAACAGCGCGACTGCGATTCGAGCGGAAGGTAAGGGGCGTCTGGAGATTGGCGCGCAAGCATGAAGGGGTCGGGGAATTCGGTAAGATTTTGAAACGTCTCTATCGCCTCGCCGGGTTGGCACGGCTTGGTTTCCTTCGGGGCCGCGCCGCGCTGGTTCGGCGTGTCGCAGACTATCGCTGCACGGGATCTGTTGAGGACTACTTGGATTTCATCGGCCACCTAATACACCATCCCGAGCAGGTTTATCCCGATGTCAATGTTGCGCTGACCGAAAGCCTTCTTCGGCTTGAGCCAAATGCCAACGAACTTAGCAGAATTCGACTCCTGACCAGATCACTGGCTGTTGCAACCTTACTGGCCCTTCGTTTCGGGAATGCGGCAATTCGACGTGTGCTGAAGAAGATATTTGAGGAGACGAGAGGCTCTGTGCCGAGGCAAGTCGTCCGAGCAGCAGCATTCATTTACGCATCCGAGTCCTCTGACGCGTACAAAAAGGTCGCGAAGGCGGCAAACACGAAACTGAGGAATCACCTTTCCACCCTCGTGCGGTTAATTGCGGAGATTCGGAAATACGCAACAGTCCCCCATCGCTACAAGAACCGACTTGCACTTTCCTCGGATACGGTGGCCGGGAGAAAGGTCATGGATACCCGAGTTGTACTGACAGCGCGCCTACTGTTGCTCAGTCCCAACGGAAACGTTCGGCAATGGGCCCTTACAGCAGTCGCGTGACGTGTGCTGACACGGCCAGCCATTTCCCATCGCGCCTGGCCCACACATCCGTGTATCGGCCTGCGCCGGGGCGGCCGTCGGGCGCCGTGTAGCTGGTCCGGGCGTGAATGATAGCGAAGTCGCCCATGATCCGGATATTGACGTCGTGCGCCTCGAGATTTGAGACCTTGACCGGCAGCGCGGTCTGTTCGAGGAAACGCTTGCGATCGATGAGCGATCCGTCGGGAAGTGAGCACAGGAAATCGTCCGCCAGGATTTCATCGAATCGCCGGACGTCGGAATTCTGCACCGATCGGATGTAATCCCGGTTGAGTTCGAGCAGGGTGGAGAGATCAGGCGTTAACGCTATCTTGGTCTGCATGGCCGGCTTCGGGCAGTATACACCCACATCGGTCGAACGCTTGGATGCCCGCCCGACGGTGTAAAAACCAAAAAATTGCATAGTAGATCACTCGACATTGCTAACGGCTGGCACTATCGTTTGAAAAGGGAGTGATAGTAACGTTCGATGTAACCGGACTTACGCATAAAAGGAGGAGTTGTGGAAACGCGGGTATTTAACCGGGAGGTCTCGGTTTTCAGCAGCGACGGGGCACGTTCGGAAACTTTCAAAAGAGGGGATCGCGTGAAACACATCCGGCGAATTGCCAGAGGTGTGATTTTCGAGCCGGCAGACCCCTATCACGTCGCCGGCACCTATTCGATGGAGTGGAGCGAATTCGTCATGAGTACCGTTGCCGTCGCGGCGGCAGGCGCCTGACTAGGCACGCGCGCCCCGCGCCATAGCACCCTCGGGCTTGTACACTGCCGCAACGATCGCCCCTCCAACGATGGACTGTGCGGTCCCATATAAGAACCATTGCAGCGCCAGCGAGTAAGGGACGGCAATGATCATGTATGTTCCGTACGCCACGGGGATCGAGATAAACAGGCCGACGATCAATCCGAAGCGCAGGCCCTCCATGATCCCTTTGCCTTCATATCCTTTGGTGAAAATGTAGGTGAACAGAAACGACGTGAACAGCCCGTTCATCCACTCAATCCACATCTTCGATTGCAAATCCGGGCGCCAGACGCTTTTGAGCGAATCGTAAGTCGGCTTCAGAATCACTCCGTGAATCAGAAATCCCAGCGCGAGATACGCGGCATAAACGGCGATGCTTGCCGCGAGATATCGTTTGACGTTCAATTGCCACCTCAAGTCTTCTTCAGAACCTTGGCGATCTTCGTGCTCAGCTCCTTGGTCTGCTTGGTTTCCGGGACGGTCTTCAACGCATCGAGCGCACGATTGCAAAAGAGCTTCATGCGTTCCACGTTGTCGAGTTTTTGCGAGCTGTAAAGCTGCGATTGCTCAACCAGCATTTCGGCCATGGCGGTGACGAATGTCGCGCGCGGCACAGTCAGCGTGCCGGACTTCAAGAGCTCCTGTGCTTTTGCCGGATCTTCAGGTGCACCCACCACATCGCAGGTAGTGAGGAGTACTCCCCGCACAATAGTGCGCTTCTCTGCCGGCTCGAGCTCGGCAGGCTGTAACATCATGCCGGCGGACGCCCGGGTGAGTTGCACCGGCGGCGTGACGCTTCCGGTGGGAAATGGAAACGCGAGCGGCACCGGGTCGTCCTTGCCCGTTTGAAATTTGTCGAACGCCTCCACGAACTCGAGCGCCATGCGATTGGCCTCAACGCGATAGTTGTTCGTACTTCGGCGAAACGCGGTTTGATTCGTCTTGCTGGCGCGTCCGCCGGCTTCGAAACTATCGGCCAGGTACATGTTGCCGCGCGCCATCCCGGAGGTCATGACCAGCAGCCATGGCCGGGCCTTCGCGGTGAATTCGTTCTCCGTGGCGGTGAGTTTACCCAGATGCTCGACCGTCTTGATGTAATCGCCGGCCGTTAGGGTCTCTCTTGCGGCGTCCCAATAAAACGCAGGCGTCCCCTGTTGTGGAGCGTTGCTGCTTGAGCAGGAAATCAGAATCAGGACGGCGGAAAGCAGGATACCCGAGGTAATGGTGCGCACTTGGCACCTCCGTGTCTGATGCTTCTATCACAAAGGCGTTGGAACATGCAATGGGCCTTCCGGGGAGTGTCGTTAGCGCAGGAACGCGGGTGGTCGCCGATTCGCCCGGATTGGCAGAGGCGGCAAGCCGGCGCAAACCGAATTTGTCTGTTAGTGCGTCGCGGCGCCCGCGGGAGTCGCTGAGCGGCTCGAGATCCGGGTTTTCATGTCGCCGACCGACATTACGTGAGCGATTTGACGTGCCGCATTTCGGCAGGGACTCGGACTGGCCGATGCCATCACAATTCTGGGCGGATATGAAGACAGCGAGCACCTACCGGGCCGTCCGCGGGGGAGGCTTTTTGCCCCTGGAGACCGAGTTGCATATGCCAAGCATGCAGGACTTGTAGTTTTTTAATGGCAGATCTAACAATTCTCGTGGTCGACGATGAGCCCGCCGACCTGGATAAAGCTCGTAAGTCTCTAGAACGCCTAGGATTCACTGTGCTGACCGCCGGCGACGGAGACGGCGCGATCAATGCCTACCGCGACCATGGCCATCCTGTCGAACTTCTCATTGCGGATGTGGCGATGGCGCCGATGAATGGCTGCGACCTGGCATTGCGCCTTTCGAAATATCAGGAAAATATAAAGGTTTTGTTCGTGTCCGGTTACACCGGGTCCCAAGTGCTCACCCGGGAGGGAATGCGGGGACTGAATGCGGAATTTCTCCGCAAACCATTTAGTGGTGAGCTGTTAGCTGAAACTGTTCGCGCAATTTTGGGGGCAGGCCAAAGACAAAGCGCCGGATCGCAGTAATAGTCGCAGTGATAGTGGAAGCTTTTGAAAGCGCTATTTACATAGCGCGTTAGAATTTTTACGTGCCCGCGGCTGTCATCTGGCACAGGCATCGAGACTCGTGTCTAGTAACCGTGCGAATTCGTCCACATCCGTTTTCTGAATGTTGAGCGGCGGCGAGATTCGGATTACGTTCGCAAACAGACCGCCTTTGCCGACTAGCAGGCCGTTTTCCCGCGCGGCTTCCATCAATTCAGCCGTCTCCTCAACAGCGGGCTCCTTCGTCTTCGGGTCGCGCACTAGTTCGATGGCTTGCATCAGACCCATTCCGCGAACATCGCCGATCAGCGAATGCTTCGCGGCCAATTCTTTGAGTTTTTCACGCAGGTAGGCGCCGGTCGAGGCTGCATTGGCCAGCAGGTTCTGCTCATCGATAAAGTCGATGACGGCCTTGGCTGCCGTGCTGACCACGGGATTGCCGCCGAATGTCGAAATCGTGGCGCCGCGCACGGAGTCCGCCACCTCGGGCGTCGCGACTGTCAGGCCGACCGGCAGGCCGTTGCCGAGGCCCTTGGCGCTGGTGATGACGTCGGGCGTCACACCATATTGTTCGATCCCGAACCACTTGCCGCCGGTCCTGCCCCAGCCGGTCTGCACCTCGTCGCTGATGAAAATGCCGCCGTGGTTGCGCACGATTTCAGCCACAATGCTGAAGTACTCAGGCGGTGGTGTGATGAATCCGCCGACGCCCTGAATGGGTTCGGCGATAATGCCGGCGATGCGCCCCGAAGTCGAACTGCGGATCACGTCTTCGACGTCGCGCGCGCACCGAACACCGCAGTCCGGATAAGTCAGACCGAACGGGCACCGGTAACAGTACGCGTTGTGCGCGTGAACGATGCCCGGTTGCACTGAACCGCCCAGCCGCCAGGGGGCCTGCCCGGTGAGCGACATGGCAAGTGACGATCGCCCGTGGTAGGAATGGCGCAGCGCGATAATCTCGGCGGACCCGGTGTAGCATCGCGCCGCGAGTATGGCGGTTTCGTTGGCCTCGGTGCCGCTATTGGTGAAAAAAGACTTTTTCAGCCGGCCGCCTGGAGTCACTGAAGCGATGCGTTTGGCGAGCGCGGCCTGTGGTTCGGTGGCGAAAAGCGTCGAGACGTGCTCAAGGCGGTCGATCTGTTCATGTACTCTCTGATTCACCCACTCGTTGCAGTGGCCGACGCTGATGGTCAGAATTCCGCCAAAGAAATCCAGATACTGCCTGCCATCGGCGTCGTAGACGAACTGGTCTTTGGCGTGGGCCACGACCAGCGGCTCTTTATAGTAATGAAACACCGCCGGGAAGAGGAATTCCTTATTCGCCAGGATGATTTCTTCTTTCGTCATGGAGGCCTATTCTACAATGAATGATTCTCGATGCCGGTTCCAATCCTCTCGATCCTGGTAGCGCTCTACAACGAAGAAGAGTTCATCGCTCCGCTGCTGGAAAGAGTACTGGAGGCGCCGCTGCCCCAGGCCATGGAGCGCGAAATCATCGTGGTAGATGACGGCTCAACGGATGGATCGGTAGAGATTGTCGCGCAGATGGCTGCCGGTCACCCGGAAATCCGGCTGGTGCGCCATGCGCGAAATCGCGGAAAAGGGGCGGCCATTCGGACCGCTATCGAGCATGCACAGGGCGACTTCGCGATCATTCAGGATGCGGACCTGGAATACGATCCGCGCGAATACGGCAATATGCTGCGGCCGTTACTCGAAGGCAAAGCCGACGCGGTCTACGGCTCGCGTTTCATGATCGTGGGCGAGCGCCGGGTACTTTATTTCTGGCACTCAGTGGCCAACCGCCTGTTGACGGAGTTCTGCAACCTGGTGGCGGACCTGAATCTCACCGACATGGAGACCTGCTACAAGGCCTTCCGGACGTCGCTTCTGAAAAGCATTCCCATTCGCAGCGAGCGTTTCGGTATCGAGCCGGAACTGACCATCAAAACGGCGCGGCGGCAGGTGCGAATCTACGAGACGCCCATCAGCTACCATGGGCGGACTTACGAAGAGGGCAAGAAAATCGGATTCAAAGATGCCGTTCAGGCGGTGTTCGTGATCCTGCGCTATGCCTTCAGCAACGACATTTACAAAGATTCCGGGCCGGACATTTTGCACGCACTTTCCAAGGCTCCGCGGTTTAACCGGTGGATGGCGGAAACCATCCGGCCTTTTGTCGGCGAACGCGTGCTTGAAATCGGCGCCGGCATTGGGAATCTCACGCGCGCGCTGATCCCGCGGGTGAAGTGTTACGTGGCCGCCGACATCGACGACGAGCATATGGCTCGGCTGGCCACACGATTCCAGCACCGTCACAACCTGCGCGTGCGCCGCTGCGACCTGACAAATCCGGGCGACTTCGCCGAACTGGCGGGCTCCATGGACACGGTCGTTTGCCTCAATGTGCTCGAGCATGTCGAGGACGATCTCCAGGGGCTGCGCAACATTTACTCCGCGCTATCGAACGGCGGTAGGGCTATTGTGCTGGTGCCCCACGGCCAGGAAATTTTCGGCTCGCTCGACGTCGCGCTTGGTCATCACCGGCGGTACTCGCACAAAGAACTGCGGCAGAAAATGGAATCAGTTGGTTTTCACGTGGAGAAGATGCTGGAATTCAACCGCATCTCCCGGCCGGGCTGGTATGTAAGCGGCAAGCTGCTCAAGCGCACGACGTTCGGCGCGGTACAGATGAAATTGTTCGATCAGATGGTATGGCTGTGGCGGCGAATCGACGCGCGGCTACCATGGCCGCCTACCTCGATTATTGCGATCGGCGTGAAGGCTTAGCCGGCGCGGCGGCAATACTTTTCAATTCGGCCTGCAGCACGCTTTCGAGGGCCTCGACTTCGAGCGCGCCGTTGTAGTGTTTGCCATTCACGAATAGAGTGGGCGTGCCCTGCACCCCGGCCTGCTCTCCTTCGGCCTGCTCCTTTTGGACCGCGGCCTTGTATTTGCCGGACTTCAAGTCCGCTTCAAAGCGCGGCACATTCAGGCCCAGCTCCTTGGCCCACAAAATCATGTTCGGCTGCGAGATGGAGCGGAAGTTTGCGAAGAGCTTGTCGTGCATGGGCCAGAACTTGCCTTGGGAATGAGCGGCGAGTGAAGCTTCAGCCGCCAGCGCGGCGGCGGAGTGCGTCTCGAGAGGAAACTGCTTGAAGATCAGCCGAACGTCGCGCGGATATTTCTCCAGGATGTCGTAGAGACGGCCGACGGCCGTCGCGCAGAACGGTCACTGGAAATCGGAGAACTCGATGAGCGTGATCTTGGCGTTGGCGGGGCCCTTTACCGGAGCGCCGGCGATAGAAATGGCCACCGGTTCGTCGAGTACCGGAGGCGCCTCGCTCACCTGTTTCTGAAGGTCATCCCGCACCTGCTGGACAGTTTTGCCTTCGCGGAGTTCGCGTGCCGCGATCGCGGCCAAGCCCCGGCTGCGCGTGCAATTCGGATCTTTTACGCGGCACTCGGCGATTTTCAAATTGCAGCCGCAGACGCATGGTTCGGCGCGCAGCAATGTCAGCAGATCGCGTTTTTGCGCAACGGAGAGACCGCTCTGGTCGAGGCCCGGCAGATCCGTGACGGCGCGCCATGCGGAGGGATCGCCGGGAGTTTGCGCGAGCAGCGGAGTCAGGGCCAGCAGGAACAACCAGGCTCGGCTTGAGCCCATGAGCGCGACGTAGGCCAACTTCCAGTGTAGCCGAAGGTTTGACAGCGCCGCACGCAGGCCGCTATTCTCATCGGGTGCGGCATAGCTTGGCCTTAATATTCGTTACAGGCGTCGTGTGTTTCGCGCAGCCGGCGAACAATCCGTTTGCCGGCGATCCCGCGGCCATTGATAACGGCCGGGGCGTGTTCCGGATCTACTGCGGACCGTGCCACGGCAATGAGGCGAAGGGCGGGCGTGCTCCGGACCTGACCCGCGGGACGTATTCGGTCGGCGATCGGGACGAGGACCTATACCGCACCATTTCGAATGGAATTCCGGGCACCAGCATGCCGGGCATGGGCGGCGAATTGGGCGCGGACAACGTCTGGCGCATCATTTCGTTTTTGCGCTCCATCGCAACGCATGACACGACAGGCATTCCCGGCGATCGTGCTGCCGGCGAGAAGCTGTTCTGGGGAAAAGGCGGGTGCGGGAATTGTCACATGGTGAACGCCAGGGGCGGGCGTTTGGGGCCGCAACTCAGGCGGATCGGCCGGGAACGCAGTGTCGCGTATCTGAGGGAATCGGTCCTGACGCCCGATAGCGACGTCCCATCTGAATACGCAACCATCACTGCCGTCAAACGCGATGGCACGAAGCTGGTAGGGACCGGAAATCTCGACAATTTCTCCGTACAGATCATGGATGCCGGCGGCAATTACTTTTCGTTTTTGCGCGAGGATCTGGCTTCGGCGAAGAGCGAGCCTCGTTCCATGATGCCGAAGTATGACCGCACCTTCACTCCTGCGGAACTGGATGACTTGATCGCGTATCTCGCCGGCTTGCGCGGCGCGGAGGACAAGAAATGAAATCCGCCGGCATCTTATTCGTCCTGGTGCTCGCCGGCTTTGCCGCCAGTACGATTACCGAGCAGCATCTGCGGGACGCGCAAAGCGATCCGGCCACGTGGTTGACCTACGGCAAGAATTATCAGGGCTGGCGGTACAGCAATCTCGCGGAAATCAATGCGTCCACGGTATCGCGTCTTGCGCCGAAATGGATTGCTCAGACTGGAACGGATGGTAGCGAAACCACTCCACTGGTGTTCGGCGGCAGGATGTTCATTACGGGGCCCTCGAACCATGCGTCTGCGCTCGATGCGCTCACCGGCCACCGATTATGGGATTACCACAGTGCGCCGCCCGCGGGGTTGAGCATGTGCTGCGGCGAGGTGAACCGGGGTTTTGCCGCGCTTGGCGACAAGCTTTTCAAGGTCAATATCGAGGCGAAACTGGTCGCGCTGGATGCACGCACCGGCTCAGTCCTCTGGGAAACCGCGATTGAAGATCACAAAAAGGGTTTTACGTCGACTCTGGCACCACTGGTCATCAAGAATAAGGTGCTGGTGGGAATTGCGGGCGCGGAGTTTGGCACGCGCGGTTTCGTCGACGCCTACGACGCGAATACCGGCGAACGATTGTGGCGCTCCTACACGGTGCCGGGACCGGGCGAACCGGGCAGCGAAACCTGGAGCGGCGACGCATGGGAGCGCGGCGGGGGATCCACATGGATTACCGGCACATACGATTCCGAGCTGAATCTGACGTACTGGGGCACGGGCAATCCGGGTCCCGGCCTGGACGGGGAAGGGCGGCCCGGCGATAACCTTTACACGTGCAGCCTGATTGCGCTTGACGCAGATACAGGGAAGCGGAAATGGCATTACCAGTTCACGCCGCACGACACGCATGATTGGGACGCGGTCGCCGATCCGGTGCTGATCGACATGGTGGTGAACGGGCGCAAAGTGAAAGCCGTCGTGCAAGCCGATCGCAACGGATTTTTTTATGCGCTTGATCGCACAAACGGCAAGCTGCTGCACGCGAAACCTTACACCAAGGTCAACTGGGCGAAGGGAATCGGCGTCGACGGCAAGCCGATCGTCGTGCCGGGTCTGGACCCGTCGGAAGAAGGAACCAAAGTTTGTCCGGGATTGGGCGGCGGGCATAACTGGTCAGCGACGGCATACAGCCAGCAAGCGCAGCTCTACTATTTCGCTTCGACTGACGTTTGCGAGATTTTCTATCGCAACAAAGTCGAATACCGTCGGGGGCAGTGGTACCAGGCGAGCACGAATGCCGGGATCCCGAGTGAACCGGCCACAGGTGCGGTGGTGGCAGTGGACCCTGCAACCGGTGAAACGCGCTGGCGATTTGAAATGGTGACGCCAACCTCGAGCGGCATGCTGGCGACCGCGGGTGGACTTGTTTTCACAGGTGACGGCCAGGGTTATCTGGTCGCGCTCGACGCCCGCACGGGGAAACCGGTATGGCACTTTCAGACAGGCGGTCGCATCAGCGCACCGCCGATCACGTACACGCTAAACGGCAAGCAGCAGATCGCCATAGCCGCCGGCTCATCCATCATCACGTTCGCGCTGGTCGGCGACGGTCAGCGGTAATAACGCTGCAATCTGATCGGTAAGGTTTCGCCCATGCCGCGGGCGTCGCTGTAAGTAGGGTTGCGGGCCCGGCCCCGGCTGCGCGACAGTAGAGACGCAAGGGACACGATGACCACCGATGAACGCCTCGGCCGGCTCGTAGAGCGGCATGAGTCCCTTGCTCAGAGCCTCGAACTGCACGCTGATCAAGGACCTGTGCCGTGCCGCCCAGGATCTGCCAGGCTGTAATTGGGCGGCATGATACAACTCGATAACGGGCCGTGTAACTTCGAATGACGCGCCCACGTTAGTCATGGTAGTGGCCTGCGTAGTTCCCCTCGGTAAGTCAGCGGCCTTTCCCTGCGCCACGAAACCGTTCGCCACTCAACATCGCGCGATCCCGGCGCATCCGGGTGAGTGGGATGGCTCTTTAACGAATCGGATCAAACTGACATGGAGTCATTGAGCATGCTTACACCGAGAGAACAGGAAGTGCTCAGGATTATTGCGCGTGGAAGAACCACCAAGCAGATTGCTCAGGAATTGGGCTTGAGCACCGCGACGGTCGGCAATCATCGAAAACATATTTGTCAGAAGCTGGGATTGCACTCGACGGCCGAGCTGGTGGCATTCGCCGTGACACATGCGAGCGATCGCGTGAACGGCGCATCGACGGAATAAATGAATCAAGGTCATTTATTGGCGCCACGCCTCGAACTGGCTGACCAAGTGATCGAAATGCGGCCCGACTTGCTGATCGTCATCACGTTCAGCGGGCAAAACAGACCGGCCACGCAGATCGAGTATCCATTATTTGCGAAACCCTTCCAGCCGCACGAGCTGGTGGCAATCGGTCAAAACGATGATGGGAGACGCGCCGGGTTGAGTGACGCGGGCCTTACTCGCCTCCGGCAGCCTTCCCCACGCGTCGGGCTTCTGTGAGTTCCGGAAGCTCGGAATCGGCCTCGCGCCAGATTCTTAAGAATTCCGAATAGGCTTGAGCGGCGGCCTGGGCGTCGCCCATGGCTTTAGCGGCTCTTGCGGTTCCAAGCACCGAGCGCGCGCGGTTAGGCTGTCTCGATAGCGACGCCGCGAACATTTGCGCCGCTTCCTGATTTCGTCCCGCGGCCAGCAGCACTTCACCGAACAGCTCGTGCGGAGGCTTGATTACATCGGGCGGCCCGCTGGGAGGCGAGTTTGATTCCTCCAGCGCGACCGCCTTCTTCATAGCCTCGATGGCGCGGTCGTGGTCGCCTCGTTTCGAAGCCGCCAGCGCCGATAGTTCCAACTTCTGGATTTCAAGTTGCTTGACGCGATGCCGTTTGTCGGGGTCGGTGATGGCTTTCGCACTCGCTTCCAATGCCGAGATGCCCTTCTCGACTTCCGCCGAACCTCCGGCCGCGGCCGCGTACCCTTTGGTAAAGGCGATTGTAGAGTCGGCCGGGCTGGCCTGGTGAGCCATGTGCTCGCCACCGGCACTGTCGCCAGCGGCGTGATCGAGGCCCTCGACACCCACCATGGAGAAGATCCGGTCCGCCAGATCCCAACGCTGGGTCTCGATCAGGTAAGCTCCGCCCATCTCCGCCGCATAGGTGCTCGCCTTTCCTTTCGTATCCGCCATATCCTTGCGCTTTAGGGCCAGGAGTTTCTCGGCTTCACCGTACCTGCCTTGTTGCAGCAGTCCGTAAAGCTCCCAGTAGAGGCTATGGCCGTCGCGCAGAGTGAGGGGCAGGCCGCGGCGCTCCACCCAATTCACGGATGCCTGCCACGCCGAAATGTTGGAAGCTACCTCTTCCGGCCACATGCCGAGCTGCAGGAAAATGTGAGCGGGCATATGGCGTGCGTGATGCGCCTCAGGAGCGATAAGGGCATAGCGGCGCGCGGCGGGCAGCGCCAGAATAGCGTGTTCCGGATCGTCGAAAGAGTGAATGATATAGTGCGCGGCTCCGGGGTGATTCGGATTCTTTTGGTAGACGTCGAGCGCGATGGCGCCGGCTTGCATCTGACGCGTGAATCCCTTGTCTCCCGGGCGCACGGTGCCTAGCAGAGACAGCGCGTAGAAGCAGGCTGCTTCCAGATCGTCGGGATAATCCTGATGGATTTTCTCCATCGCCCTTGAGTACGCGATATCGCGGGTCGGCTTGTCGCCGGTCCCGTAAAGAACCCGAACTGCGCCGATGAAGGCGCGCTCACGGGGCGTCAGCTTGGGCGTCTCGGCAATTTTGGAGAGTACTTTTCGCGCCGCCTCGGCATCCTGCTGGGCCCAAAGCGGGTGATTGTAAGTCATCGCCTCACCCCAGTAACCCATCATGAAGTCCGGCTCAGCCTTGGTGCATTCGCGAAACTGGTCGGCCGCTTCTTCAAACCAGAAAGAGTGAAGTGCGGCGACGCCACGCAGGAAGCACGCCTGCGCCTGGGGCGATCCGGAAGTCGGGAAGTCGATCTTGCCCAGAGGCGCCGATTGCGCAGCGAGATCCCCTTGTGCGGCCACCAACAGAAATAGCGCACCGAAGCCGGCTACCGCCCGGCGAAAACGGAGAAACATTGTCCACCTCGGTGGCGAACGTACCACATGGCTGGAAACACCGCAAGGCTCGTGCAGGAGTGAGCCCGATAATGTTTTAAGCGAGGGCCGGAACGCCCAGGTCCTTCGCCTTCAGAGGGGACATGGCCGCTTCAGGACAGTAACGGGCGATGATTTCGCGGGCAATCGCGGCGCGGCGCACCCGCTCGCGGGAAAGCGCGATCACCGTATTTTCCAGATGCGTGCCGGCGGGATAGACGTCGGGCGCGTTTCGCAAACCGAACTTGAGGTAAATCGGCGAGGCCACGCGAATCAGCTCGGGGATTTCGTAATACCGCACGAATCCGCCAATGTTATCGGGTGCTTCGACGTAAAAGTCGATCGGCGTTTCGATGGCTGCACGAATGCTGGCGATCTGCGGCAGGCTCAGGTCAGAAGGAATGTTAATGGTGTTGGCGCCCAGCAACTCGAGCACTCGGGCAGCGGCGGGATTTGCGGGGGCCATCATCACCGAAGTCTTGATGATCAGATCGACAGGCAGGTCGCCGGCGGAGCGCATATTGGCGACGATTTGCAGGATTCCGATATCGGAGACCAGAACGCTGCGCAGCCCCTGGCGGACGGCGCGCTTCACGTCCTCCATCGCATACACCAGTTGATCGGCTCCGCGCAGGCTTAGGCCCAGGCTTTTCCCGGCTGCGGAGAATGCCTGAGCGCCTACATCGAACGTAGCGCGCGGGCCGATGAACAGATTCACCTCGATGCCGGCTTTGCTCCCGATATCCAGCATCTCTGTGATTTCCTCATCGGTCATCAGCATGATGCCGCTGCCCTGGCTCACCCGGTGGATCGGCACGGTGCGTTTGCCGGCCTCACTCAGAACGGCCGCCAGCGCGCGCGGTCCTTCGGTGGAGGGAATCTCGATGCGGTATTGCCCGCCATCGGGAAAACGTTTGACTGAAGTGGGACAATCGGCGGGATCGCGGCCCGGCAGGCCTCTTCGCTCCAGAAATTCGCGTGAGCTTTTCATATTTCAATTCCCTCTTTAAGGATAAAGCCGTCCTTGGCGACAGGGGCCAGCAAGACCTCCGACTTGTGGCCGTTGAGTTCGAAAACCTGCCGTACCAGATCGCACACCTGCTCGCTGCCGCGCTCGTAGAAGACCATGATGGACGGGCCGGCGCCGCTCAGCGCGCAGCCCAGAAGTCCCGGCGCACGGAGCTTGAGGATATCGTTGAGGCCGGGTACCAGGGCCGACCGATAGGGCTGATGGAAGCGGTCATCGAGGGCAGCGGGAAAGGCGCTGGTCGAGCCGGTGGCGAGCGCGGCAACGAGTAAAGCGGCGCGTTGCACATTGAAAATGGCTTCCGCGCGCGGATAGCAGTCCGGGAGAACGGCACGGGCCTCCGACGTGGGTAGCATAAAGTCGGGCACGACAATCCCGACCGCGAATCGTACCGGCATTTCGAGGCGCACGGTGCGGGCTACGCCGCCCGAATCGATCGCGCTGGCCACAATCGATCCGAGAACGCACGCCGCGACGTTATCCGGATGGCCTTCGAGGCGCGCGGCTTCATCCAGAATGCGTAGCGGTTTCCAGCGTAGATCGAGCAACCGGTCCGCGATCACCACTCCGGCGGTGAGTGCGGCGGCGCTCGACCCCAGACCTTTGCCGATAGGAATGTCGTTATGGATGTGCAACTCGACCGGCGGCATGGTCGTTCGCATGTCCCTGGCGACGGCTAGCGCGGTCTGCCAGATCAGATTGTCCTCGCCGGTTGAAATGGCCGCCGCATCGCGCCCTTCGACCTTGATCGAGAGCCGGCCGCTCGCCCGAAACCGGCATTCGAGATAAACGCCCAGCGCAAGACCGAGCGCATCGAAACCCGGTCCGAGGTTGGCACTCGATGCTGGCACCCGGAGCGACGTCCACGGCATAAGTCAGCTTATTATAGCGGGCGGCGCCTGCTAAGCCGGGACCACGCCCGCTTCTTCAATCACCAGCTCGCCGGTGCCGGCGTCCAGCTCCGCCATCACGCCCAGGGGAAGCGTTAACTGATCGTCGGTGTGGCCGACCGTCAAACCGGATAGCACCGGTGTTTGAAGCTTGCCCAGGATTTCGTCGACGACCTCTCCCACCGACAGCGTCGATTCATATGACGGCTGAAAATCGCGCGGCCGGCAGTCCTGGCATTGACCGAAGATGACACCGGCGGCGTCCGTCAGTTTTCCTGCGAGGCGCAACTGCGTCAACATGCGGTCGATACTGTAGGGCTGCTCTTCGACGTCTTCGAGAAACAGAATTTTTCCGCGCGTTTCAATCTCATAGGGCGTCCCCATGGTGGTGGAAATCAACGTCAGGTTGCCGCCGATGAGCGGCCCGCGCGCGCGACCCGGCCGGACTGTGCGCAGGGTGTGTGCGGGACGGAGCGGATCGGAATCGGGCGGATTGGTCACGCGCCCAAGCGGCCGGGTTTCGAACAAAGCCCGTCGAAAGTACGTCTGGGTGTACTGGGTGAAACGGGAAAGCACGATAGGACCGTGAAACGTCACAAGGCCGGCGTGCTTTTGAATGGCCAGGTGGAGCGCGGTGATGTCGCTGTAGCCGAGAAAAATTTTTGGATGTGACCGGATGAGCGCGTAATCGATCCGGTCGAGCAGTTGCGCCGATCCATAGCCGCCGCGGATGGCGAAGACGGCCTTCACTTCGGGATCGCGAAACATGTCGTGCAGGTCCTCCACGCGCTGATCGACGGCGCCGCCGAGATATCCTTCGCGCTTGCGGACATTTTTTCCGAACCTGGGCTTGAGACCGAAAAAGCGCGCCGTGCGTTCGGCGAGCGCGAGGCGATCGGGATCGGAGACGTAGCTCGAAGGCGTGATCAGGCCCACCGTATCGCCTTCGCGCAGCGCCCGCGGCCGAATCAGTTTGCGGTTGTCGGCGCCGTGCGCGAGTGAGGCCGCGCCGAGGCTGGTGAGAAAGTGTCTGCGGTTCACTCCAGCCCTATTGTGTCGCACTTGTGCTGGCAAGCGGTATAGTTCTGTTTTATGCGACTGGTCATTTTTCTTGCCGCAGTGTCCGTTTGCGCCCAAACTCAATCCGATACCTGGCGCTCACAGGGCGTGATCCACGTCGACCGCTCGCCGAAGGTGCAACTCCATGGCGTGCCGGTTCGCGCGGTTCGTATCGCGGACGGCTTCTGGTCTGCGCGCATGCGAATCAACGTCGAACGCAGTATTCCTACGATGCTGAACGAGCTCGAACAGCACGGGATTGTTGACAACTTCCGGCGGCTCTCCGGGCGTAAGCGCGTGGCGCGCCGCGGCCCTCTATACACCGACTCCGACCTATACAAATGGATGGAAGCGGCGGCGTTTGTACTGCAATCGGGCGACCGGCCCGAGTTGCGCGCGACGATCAATCGCCTGACTGACGAGATTGTGGCCGCGCAGGAACCGGGCGGTTACCTGAACACCTATTACGTGGACGACCGCACCGACAAGCGCTTCACTGAAATGTCTCGTTCGCACGAGCTGTATTGCCTCGGCCATCTGTTGCAGGCGGGGATTGCATATTACCGCGCGACGGGCAATCGGAAGCTGCTCGACGCCGGCATCAGGTTTGCCGATTACATCGTCGAAGATTTCGGGCCGATGAAGCGGCCGGCGCTCACGGGTCATCCGGAATTCGAGATGGCGCTCGTCGAGCTGTATCGCACGACTGGTAATCGCCGCTACCTGGAGTTCGCCGGATACCTGCTGAGCGGTGTGGAGCGCGGGCGGCTGCATCTCACCGATAACCAGGCGCAGTACATGTTCAGCGGAATTCCGTTTGTCTCGCGCACGAAATTCGAAGGGCACGCCGTGCGCGCCATGTATGCGTCTTCGGGGGCGACCGATTACTATGCCGAAACCGGCGACGCGGCATATTGGAAAACGCTCGAGGGTCTCTGGAAGGACCTGGTCACGAGCAAGATGTATATCACCGGCGGCGTCGGCTCGCGCGCGGATGGAGAAGCGATCGGCGAGCCCTATGAGCTGCCCAACGCGCAGGCATATGGCGAGAGCTGCGCCGCGATTGGCAATTTCATGTGGAATTGGCGGATGCTCGCGGTGACCGGCGACGCACGCTTCACCGACGTGATGGAGCGCGCGCTCTACAACGGCATCAATTCGGGCATGTCGCTGTCTGGAACACTCTACTGCTACCGGAATCCGCTCGAATCGGCCGGCGAAAAAATACGCAATGAGTGGTATGACACGACCTGCTGCCCGCCGAATCTCGAGCGCATCCTGGCGTCGCTTCCCGGATATTTCTACAACACCAGCTCGAACGGCGTTTACGTGAACTTTTACGACAATTCGCATCTCGACTGGCATCTGGAAAACGGAGCGGCGTTGCAGCTCGATCAGAAGACCGGATATCCGTGGGGCGATTCGGTCGGAATCACGGTCACGCCGGCGACGGCTTCCGAGTTCAGCGTGTTTCTGCGCGTGCCCGGCTGGTCGAGAGCTACGCAATTCCGCGTGAACGGCGCCGCGGCCGCTGGCGGCGTCAAGCCGGGTGAATACTTCGAGATCCACCGGACATGGAAGCCCGGAGACCGGATCGAGATCAAGTTCGACATCGCGCCTCAGTTGATTCGCGCAAATCCGCTGGTGCGTGAAAACGCCGGGCGCGTGGCCGTGGTGCGCGGGCCGCTGGTTTATTGCATGGAATCGCCGGATCAGCCGCCGATCGTATCGCTGTTTGACGCGGAGCTCGCCGATCCCGATGCCCCCTTTCGCGAGGAGCAACGCCGCGATCTGCTGGGAGGCATCGTCACGCTGCGTCACGCGGGCGTGGTCGCGGAAAAACCGCTTGCCGGCGAGCCGCTCTATCAGATCGCATCGAAGGCATCACGCCTGCCGGTGAAACGAATCGAGCTGGTATTAATCCCGTACTACGCGTGGGCCAATCGCGGCGTCGCGTCGATGGAAGTGTGGCTGCCGGTTCAGGAAGAAGCCGGGAAGGGAGTGCGGTAAACTTCTCCGGTCTCGGCGACCGAGAACCAGAAATCGCCTTTCCAAACAGTCATGCCGTGCGGCACCAGGACCACGCCATCCGCCTGCGGTTCGGTTGGCGGCAGCATGTGCTGGCGGAGAATTTTGCCCGATGCCGGATCCATTTTGAAGAACGAGCGATGAATGCTTTCGGCGCACCACAGTGACCCGTCGGGATCCCAGCCAATGCCGTGCGGACGCACACCCGGGGCAGGGAACGACCGCAACTCCTTGCCGTCTTCCGGATTGAGAACGTAAATCCGAACCGCCGGCGGCGCCGCCACCCACAACTCGCCGCGCCGCCACTCGAGCCCGTGCGCGCCCGTAGGTTGCGGATGTTCGCCGCGAGGTCCCCACTTCACCAGGCCCGATCCCGGACTCGGCAATTGCTTCAGTGTGTGGCCGTCGCGCGCGCCGATGCGTACCAGCAGACGGTTATATGTCGACGCGATCCAGAGCGCCTCACCGTCGAATGTGATGCCGCTGCCGCGATCGGTTTCAGTCGCGAACTCGCGGACGACGGACCCGTCCTGGTACCGGACCAGTGCGACGCGGTTTGTGGATTGGTCGAGAATCCAGAGGCCGTCGGGTGTCGCCTGCAGCCCGTTGGGCGCCGGGCCGGGAGTGCGAAACATGCGCTCGACTTTGGCGGCGACGCTCGTCGGAAATCCCGCGATGGCCGCTCGGAGGCGCACCGGCGCACACGCCGATCCCGCGAGTTTCAGGCAATCGCGACGGTTGATCACGGCAGCGGCCTTTAGCGCGTTTCGAGTTGGACTAGCGGGCTGCTCGCCGGAGTTTCCGCGGGTCCGACAATCGTCTGCGGCCCTCGCCAGGCATCCATGTACGAAGTGTAGTGCGAGCAGGCGACGGTGCAGCGCGGCGCACACTCTTTGACCGTGAGATATTCGCGCCGGATGTCTTCCACCGTGTACTCGTCGAGCGGTTTGGCCGGATAGCCGCGCTGTTGCGAGCAGTAGTGCACCAGGCCGTCTTCGCAAATGTATAAGTATCGTGCGCCCGACCGGCAGCGCCATTCGTTCGGACGGCCGTTCGCGATGTTGTCCTGGAAGAAGTTCAACTGCGCATAACTGCGCTTCGCCATCCTCTTCATCTGTAGATAAACTTCGCGCTCCTCCGGCTTGAGGGGACGAAGCTGGCCATCGCCATCGTGAATGATGCCGATCGTGGACGTGAAGCCCAGTTCGACCGCGCGGCGACCCACGGCGAGCGCGTCTTTCGGATTGCGAATGCCGCCGCCGACCACGGAGTTGATGTTGATGTGAAAGACGGCATGTTCGGAGAGCAACTGGAGCTTTCTGTCCAGGACCTTCAGGCTCTTCTTCGAAACGTCGTCCGGCTTGACGTTGTCGATCGAGATCTGCATGTGCTCGAGCCCCGCTTGGTTCAGCCGCTTGATGCGGTCCGCCGTCAGCAGGTACCCATTGGTAATCATCCCGGCCATAACGCCGCGCTTACGGATGTGAGCGATGATCTCGTCCGCATCAGGATGCAGTAGCGGCTCACCGCCGCTGAGCGTGATGATCGTCGTGCCCAGGTCCGCGAGACGGTCGAGGCGCTTGCGCATGAGATCGATCGGCACGGGCTTGGAGTAGTCGTCGTACTCGTTGCAGTACGCGCACGCCAGATTACATTTTCGTATGGGGATGATGTGCGCCAGAACCGGATGATCGGTCGAAAGCACGCCCTTGATGACCATCATGAACTCGCGCGAACGCCGGTGTGTAGCGGTTAAACTTCGGCGAAAACGGAAGCCCAGATCTGCCATAGTGTGAAGGGTCCCTTAATTAAACCACAGCCTGCGAGGGCTGGCGAGAAACATAAATTGAGTGGCGTGCTTCCCGGGTTCGAATGGTCATTTTCGTAGCTGAATGAACAAGATACGGCTCGCTTTGGACGCCAGCCCGCTGCTTTTGCGCAGCGCCGGCGTGAAAAATTACATCTACTACTGGGCGCGCGGTTTGATGGAATCGGCCGGCGAAAATTCTCTGCATTTATTTCCTTTTCTGGATCGTCCTGGCGCCGTCACGCATCACCGTTCCGTTGCAGGTCCGCTGGCGACGATCGAGCGGTTGGCGCTTCTACGCCTCTCCAATTCCATTCCCTTTCCGATTCTGAATTGGTTTGCGCCGGACGTCGATATTTTTCACGCGTCATACCCGTTGCGCCATCCACCGCGAAGGCCGCGCCTCAGTGCGACGATCTACGACGTGACCTGCTGGCTGATGCCCGAGATGCACACCGCGACCAACGTTAAAATCGCAAAGCAAATGGCCGAATGGATGTTCCGGCCGGCGGACGTGCTGATCGCGATCTCGGAATCCACACGATCCGATGCGGTGCGGGTGCTCGGAATTGCGCCCGACAAGATCGACGTGATCTATCCGGGAGTGGCTGATGCATTCTTTGAGACCAACTCCCGGACCGCGCGCGAAACGGCCCGCCGGCACGGTCTTGAAAAACCCTACGCGCTCTATGTCGGCACACTCGAGCCGCGCAAGAACCTGCATGTGCTGCTCGACGCCTGGGATCGCTTGCAGCCCGATCTGCGCCGCGAATTCGATCTCGTGGTGGTCGGCTCCTGGGGCTGGGGCGAGAACTCCGTTCTCGATCGCCTGCGCGCGGGCCAAAGCGGCGTGCGCTATCTGGGTTATGTCGCCGAGGGCGACCTGCCGGATGTGACCGCGGCCGCGTCCCTATTCGTTTACCCGTCGCTCTATGAAGGCTTCGGGCTGCCCGTCGCGCAGGCCATGGCCGCGGGCGTACCCGTGATTACCTCGAACGTTTCCTCATTGCCCGAAGTGACTGGAGACGCGGCGTTGCTGGTGGATCCACGCAGCCAGTCCGAGTTGCAGGCCACTCTCGAACGATTGCTGCCGTCGCCTGCGCTACGGTCCGACTTCGCGGAGCGCGGCCGTTCGCGTGCACGGCAGTTTAGGTGGACCGAGTGCGCGCGGCGCTCATGGGCGCTGTTCGAGCGAGTGTGCGGCGCTACTCGGAAAGCTTGAAGTAAACGTCGATTTGCGTCAGCACCTCGACCGGCTCATCGTTCAGCAAGGTCGCCTGGTAGCGCCATTGCCGGACCGCATCTAACGCCCCCTGGACCAGCCAGGGATGCCCGCTCATCACCTGCAGGCTGCGGATCGCACCGTCTTTCCCGATGATTGCTTCGAGGCGCACAAGGCCCGAGATACGTGCCTGTCTGGCGAGCGGCGGGTAGACGGGTTTGATCTGATGAATCAATTTTGCCGCCTGCACGCGCCCGCCTACCGGCACAGGTTTCACCGGACGTTGCGGCGATGCCGGCTGCACGGGCTTGGGCGGCGTCACCCTCGGTGCGAAGGCGATAACGCTCTCGATGCCCCCGATGATGCCGTCGGGGCCTCCCGCGAGGTGGCTTCGGTCAAAGTCTGCCACGTTGGACGGCGGTCCGCTTACATCAATCAGGATGCGCTGGGGTACGCGCGTCGGCTGCATGAGGGATTTATTTGGCGCCGTAAAAATCGGCACGTTCGCCGTCCGCCTGCCGGAAGGTGTTTCAGTTCGGTTGATCGGTTTGGCTCCGTTCCAGGGTCCGGGCGCGGTGATGATGCGCAACAACCGCCCAGGCGCCAGGGCCTCGGTACGCGTCAATGGAACCAGAACAGCGAGCGCAATCAGAATCACCTGGCTCGCAAACGACACCGCAACCGTAACCGGCCGGCGCGTGCGCGCGGTATGCTCCACGAAAACCTGCTCGAACATGGCGTCCTCCAAATCGATTTTGTTTTTGAAACGCCGCGCGCGTTGTTTGTCGTAGAGTTGGACACCAGCTGTGGGGGCGGGGTTCCCGAGCCCTCAAAAGCGGAACATAATAAGACCTCATGTCCAAAAATGAACAACGCAAACTCCGCAGCCAGGAATGGTGGAATGGCTCAACCTATGAGAACTTCGCGCGCCGCGCGTGGTTGCGCGCCGAAGGTTTCACCACCGGGGCCTTTCAGAACAAACCCGCCATCGGCATCTGTAATTCCTGGAGCGAACTCAACAATTGCAACGCACATCTGCGCACGGTGGCTGAAGCGGTGAAGCGCGGGGTGTGGGCCGCGGGCGGATTTCCGCTCGAGTTTCCCACCATCTCGTTGGGCGAAATGTTCATGCGTCCCACCACCATGCTCTACCGCAACCTGATGGCGATGGACGTGGAGGAATCGATTCGAGCCAATCCCATCGACGGTGTCGTATTGCTCTGCGGGTGCGATAAAACCACTCCCGCGCAACTGATGGGTGCGGCCAGCGCTGACATTCCCGCCATCGTTGTCCCTGGCGGACCCATGCTCAGCGGACAATGGCGGGATCGGCGGCTCGGCTCCGGCACCGACGGCCGAAAGCTCTTCGACCTGTTTCGCACCGGCCGCCTCACCGAAGAGGAATGGTCGGAGATCGAAGGCGGCATTTCGCGAAGCGCCGGGCATTGCACGGTAATGGGAACCGCATCCACGATGACTAGTCTGGCCGAAGCGCTGGGCATGACGCTCACCGGATGCGCCAACATTCCCGCGCCCGATTCCAGGCGGCTTTCGATGGCCGAATTGAGCGGACGGCGCATCGTCGAGATGGTTCAGGAAGACCTCAGGCCTTCGCAGATCATGACGCGGGAAGCATTTGAGAACGCCATCACGGTCGACATGGCCATCGGCGGATCGACCAATGCCGTTGTGCATCTCATCGCCATCGCGGGACGGCTCGGCATCAAACTCGAGCTGGACGATTTCGACGCGATTTCGCGCCGCACGCCGTGGATCGTGAACGTCAAGCCCTCCGGAGAATTTCTCATGGAAGATTTCTTTTACGCCGGTGCGCTGCCGGCCGTCATGAAAGAAATCGGTGCTCTATTGCATTCGGATGCGCTGACGGTGACGGGCCGGACGATTGCCGAAAATATTGCGCGCGCGGAGTGCAACCGTCGTGAAGTGATCCGCACCGCCGCGGAGCCGCTCCACGCCGAAGGGGGCACTGTGATTCTGCGCGGGAATCTCGCGCCGGATGGCGCCGTGCTCAAGCAGACTGCCGCCTCGCCGCGACTCTTGCAGCATCGGGGCAGGGCGTATGTGTTCGAGACGTACGAACAGATGCGCGCGGAGATCGATCGTGACGACCTCCCGCTGGACAAAGACAGCGTCCTGGTGATGAAGAATTGCGGTCCCAAGGGCGCTCCGGGCTTTCCCGAGTGGGGGCACATCCCCATGCCGCGTGTTTTGTTGAACCAGGGAATCGACGATGTCGTGCGCATCAGCGACGCGCGTATGAGCGGTACCAGCTTCGGAACGGTTGTGCTGCATGTGGCGCCTGAATCGGCCGTGGGCGGACCGTTGAACGCAGTGCGGACGGGCGATGAGATCGAGCTGGATGTGTCGCGCCGCCGCCTCGAGCTGCACGTGCCTGCCGACCAGATGCGGAAGCGGCTCTCGGAGTTCAGTCCGCACGCGCCGGCGTACGCGCGCGGATATGGCAGGCTGTTTCTGGAGCACGTCACGCAGGCCAACCTGGGATGCGATTTCGATTTCCTGATGAAGTAGCACGCGCTACAGCACCACCACGGGATGATAGAGGTGCGGAAGTTTGGCCTGTCCGATCGCGACGAGTTCGCCTTCCGCCGACACGGCTTTGACGTACTCGGTCCCGGGTTGCGAGCGAAACGGCGAGACCGGAAAGTCGCGCCCCTGTCGAATGAACTGCGCCGTGGTTGAGTCGATAATTACGGTGGGAAAGGCGGGCAGCAGAGCGGAGGCCGGAATCAGCGCGTCGCCTAACTGGCCCTCGGCCGCCAGAGATTCGAGTTGCTCGATGGTGCGCGCCTGCTCAATCGTAAATTCCCCCGAGCGCAGGCGCCGCAGCTCGTTCAGGTGCGCACCGCAGGTAAAAGCGCGGCCCAGTTCATGCGCGATCGAACGTATGTAGGTTCCAGCCGAGCAGCGCGTCCAGAGGTGCGCCTCGGAGCCTTCGACCTCCAGCAGCTTGAGCTCGTACACGTGCACCGGAACGGGCTTGAGCGTCACTTCAATCTGCTGCCGGGCGAACCGGTACGCGGGCACACCGCCGATCTTTTTGGCGGAGACCGGCGGCGGCGTCAACAGATATTCGCCGCGAAATGCGTTCAGCCGCTCGTCTAGCACGCCGGCGCTGATCTCGGGATCGCTCGGGGGCGAAGTTGCCGTCCCTTCGCGATCGTACGTGTCGGTGGAATATCCGAAACGCACGCGCGCGTCATAAACCTTTTCGCTGTGAACGTAAAATTGCGCCAGACGAGTGGCGCGGTTGATGACCAGCGGCAGCACGCCCGTTGCGAACGGGTCTAGTGTTCCCAGGTGGCCGATTTTCCGCGTCTGCGCAATCCGCCGGAGCTTATTCACCACATCGTGCGAAGTCCAGCCCTCGGGTTTATCGACGACGATGATTCCGTCCATCGGCCGCGCCCTCGTGCTCCAATTCATTTAACACTTCGAGTAACACTTTGCCCACCACGCGAAAGCTCTCGGCGCTCAGCTTGTCGACCGTGTCCTGGTCGGTGTGCCAATACGAGTTGCCGGGACCGTAATCGAGGTCGATCAGATCGAGCGCATTCACCCCCTTGCGAAGGAAGGGCATGTGATCGTCTTCGATGGCGCCGCCGTTCTTCAAAAAATGACGGCCGAAGCCCAGGCGCTCCGCGGTTTTCCAGACCAGCTCGCGCAAAGGCCCGGAAGAGTTCAGGTCTTCGAGGATATTGAGGTCGCGATCGCCGATCATATCGACGTTGATCAGCGCCCTGATGCGCGCGAGCGTGCCGTCCGACGCCCATCGGTCCGCCAGATGCCGGCTGCCGTACAGGCTGTCGTAATCCGACCACTGCGCGACCGCTTCTTCGCCATCGAACCACACCAGATACACATCATGCCGGCGCGGCGCACGCGAGAGCACACGCGCCATCTCGAGGAGAAATCCCGTGGAAGAGCCGCCATCGTTCGCGCCGATGAAATACGTGCCGGGCATGGATTTGCTGTCGTAGTGGCCACTGAACACGACGGCCTTGCCGGAAGTACCTTTGAACCGCGCGATGATGTTCTTCATTGGGGTCTTGCCCAGCGGCGTGTATGTGGTGAAATCGTCCGGAACGATTTCGCAGCCGAGCGGCTTGAGCACGCTCAATATGTAGGCGTGCAATTTCCGGAGTTCCGCCGATCCCGACGGGCGTGGGCCAAATGAGAGGGCGCGGCGGGTGAACGCCAGGGCCCGGACGCCGCTGAATTCTTTCGCTTGCGCGACCGCCGGGATTCCCAGAGCCAAGGCCAGCATCAGGAGTGTTTTCGCGCAGTGCATATATATCCGAGGGTGAAATTGCGTTCGCGATCGAGAGGATCCAGCAACGGCAGGGCCAGGGCCGGAGGAACCAGCAGGATAGCGGCCGGCACGAACAGAAGCCATCGCCACCCTCCTGAAAAAAATTGTAGGCCGTTCAGAAGCCGGCGGGCCAGCAGGCGAAAATATCCTCCGACAGGGTGAATCTCGACGATCTCTAGCGGCGCGCGTTTCAGCAGGTATTCGAGGCCGTGCCGCGTGTATCGGAAATAATCGTGAGGCGCCTGGTGCACCTCCCACTCGTGCGGCGCGATCAGCAGCAGCAGGCCGCCGGGAGCGAGGGTGCGCGAAATCTCCGCGAGCGCGCAGCCCGGCTCGGAAATGTGTTCGAGCGTGACGACATTCAGGCAGGCATCGAATGTATTCGCGCGGAACGGCAGAGCGGTCAGGTCGGCCAAGGCGTCAAGCGCGGCATAATTCCACGCGGCGTCTCCCACGGCAAGGTCCACGCCGCAGTAGCGCTGGCGTGCGAAGAAATTCGCGTACTGTCCTTCACCGGCGCCGGCATCCAGCACCCTGCACCCTGCCGGAAGGCGTGCCGAAAATCGGGAGACTGCATCCTCGATTGCGCCCTCAAAGTGGAGCACGTATCGCCGAAACCAGCGCGGCAGGTACTCGCCAACAGCGCTATACCTCATGCGCGCTTGCGTGCCTCAATCATGATACTCGAGCCGGCGCGAAATGCTGCCTCGGCCAGAGTGAACGGCAGCGCGGCCACAACCAGCGCAAAGTAGACGGCGTCTTTCAACAGGCGCGCGCCGGCCGGTTCATCCCGGTGACGAATCCGCCGGGCCATGGGATCGAGCCACGGCGTGAGACTCGTCGCCAGACCCGCCGGGTTGTCGCGCAGTGAGAAATACTTCTTTCGCTCGATCTCGAAGCCCGCGGCCTCGAGCAACTTCTGCAAATCGCGGTCACGAAACAAAAACATATGGCGAGGCGCGTCCACACCATTCCACCGGCGGCCGAGCAAAGCGAATTGCCAGCACGCCGCATTGGGAACCTGGACGATGAGCCGTCCTCCGGGTCGCAGCAGCCGTCGTGCCTCGCCGAGATATTCCTTGGGCTGCCGGACGTGCTCGAGCACGTGAAACATCGTAATGGCCGCGCAGCTTTCGGGCGCGATGGGCGCAGCCGTGAGATCGCCGGCGATGGCGGGAATGCGGTGCCGCCTGGCGGCGAGTGCCGCGGCTTCGGTCGAGAGATCCAGTCCCAGCACGCGAAAGCCCCGCTCGCGAAGCATGCCCAGGAACAGCCCGCCGCCGCAGCCCACGTCCAGCACCGGGCCCTGGCCCGCCGCGTTGCGTAGCGCCTTAGCGACGAAACCAACATGATCGCGCAGCACGGTCCGCCGGTACGTTTCTTCGAATCGTCCTGCCGCACTCTGCCCGGGATCGAACCAGTAGGTGGCAGGGTAGTACGCGGCCAGCTCCGCGTTGGTGGGCTGAGGCGAGAGCCGCAACAGCCCGCATTGGCCGCACTCGACGATTTGAAAAAGTTTTTCCGTCGTCCGATAAAGGCGGTCGGTCGACTGAAAAAGCAAGCGTGCTCCGGCGCTTCCGCAAAGCGGGCAGTGTTCCGCCGGCAGATTCGAGGCATGCATAGGCGCGTCCACTCGCTCCGCGCCGGTCATTGCAGCAGCTCGCGGAGGCTGATCCGATAACGCTTGAGCAGCAGCCGGACGTCGCGCGGCGAGAGCTTTCGAATTTTCCGGATGTCGCGCCGCTTGCGCAGCATTCGCGGCGCAAGGAGAAGAGCTTGGAAATCACCGACTATCAGCGCCCGCGCCATCCGCAGCTTGCCTATCCACCCGGGAAACAGAAGCGTTTCGCCTTTCCCTTTTACCGCGGCCCATACGCCCGCGGCCAGCCGCGCCGCGTAGTACAGCCCGTTTCGCCAGAGCAGGCTCCAGGGGAACAACTTCACGGCCAGCAAAACTCTGTTGCGTTCGATCAGTTCCAGCCGCCGCGTCGACTCGAGCCCCAGCGTCTGGCCGCGATGATGTCGGGCGACCGCGTCCGGTACGTACATGCATTTCCAGCCGGCGATTCTCGCGCGCAAGCCCAGTTCGGCGTCATCTCCGTAGGCAAAAAAATCCTCGTCGAAGCCTCCGATCTGGTCCAGCATCTGCTTACGGTACATGGCGGCGCATCCGTCGGGCCACAGCGCTTCTTCGAGCTGGTCGTAACGGCCGTCGTCGGGAGCGCCCATGCCGCGCCCGCGATTCTGGCCATCGGGATAAATCAGGTGACCGGCTTTGTCTATCCGCCCGGGATTTTCGTATACCAGGATCTTCGAAGCCGCCATCCCCGCGTCCGGCCGATCTTCAAGAACGCGTCGCAGAGCGCTCAGCCACCCGGGATCGGCTTCGGCATCGTTATTCAGGAGCGCCACGAATGCCCCGCGCGCGACTGCGATTCCCTGGTTATTTGCCGCACAGAATCCGCGGTTTTCCGAATTCCGGATCAGCCGCACTCGAGTGCCGGACGCCTCGACAACCGCGTGCTCGATCATTTCCACCGATCCGTCGACCGAACCGTTGTCGACCACAATAATTTCGAATCCGGTCTCGCTCTGCCGCTGCAACGAATTGAGGCATGCGCGCAATAGTTCACGCCGGTTCCAATTCACGACGATAACAGAGATAAACGGGGAGGGCCGAGCCTGCAACTGTTGTATTATAGCGATAGAAGGGTCTTCAGATTCGCATGCCCTCAATCGGCGAGACGTTACGCCTTGAACGTCTCCGACGCGGCCTCAGTCTCGAACAGATAGCCAGCCAAACCAAAATCGGGCTGCACTTGCTGGAGGCTCTTGAAGCCGATCAGTTTGACCGGTTGCCCGGCGGTGTATTCGCCAAGAATTTTGCACGGCAATACGCGCGGCTTTTGGAGATTGACGACGACGAGATCCGCGCGGCGCTCAAACAGCAGTTCGATGAACCCGTCATCGAGCCGATCCAGCCGGACCCTCAAAATTCACCACGGCATCTGCCTCACTTGCCGCCTCTCGAAGATTTTCGCGACCGCCTGCGATCTGATTCTTCGATATCCGCGTTCTTTTGGGTGATTCTGACCATGCTGGCATGTGCCGGTGCGTATAGCGTGTGGCAGAAGGGCCGGCAGCCGGCGGCTGTTTCCGAACCCGTGGCGACAGTGCACCCGGCGCAGAAGCCTCAAGTCGCGCAACCAGCCAGTCTGGATAAAGGAAAGAGCGCCGAACATCACGTAGATTCTAAATCGGAGTTTCGTCCTGCCGAGTTAACGGAGTCAGGGACAATCAAGGCGCCTGAAACGAAACCGGCTGCCGAGCCGGCGGCGGCGACGGTCGAGTCGACATCAACGTCAACAGCGGCAGTCCGGGTCGCGCTGACGGCTACCGCACCGGTCTGGGTGTCCGCGAAGTCCGACGGTACGCGCGCGTTTTTGGGCACGCTTGATGCGCGTGAACAAAAACAGCTCGAAGCCTCGAAGAAAATAACGCTATGGGTGGGAAACGTCGGCGCACTTGAGATTGCGCTCAACGGTAAGCGGGTCGGACCATTTGGTGTGACCGGAGAAATTCAAATGCTCGTGCTGACGTCCGCGGGCGCTCACGTAGTGCCGCGCACTCCGCCCACGCCTTCGCCTACCTCCGGGGATCCCGCCGTGCCAGCCGGTGAGCGGCCCTGACGCATTAGGGCGAGCTTGCGGCGCCGCTCGATCCGCAGCAGTTCCCGCCGTCTTCGCATCTTGATTCTTACGTCGACTTTGCGCCAGAACTTGCGGAAGTATCCGATCGCGGAAAGCACCGCGAACAGCACCACCACCCACATCATCCAATAAGCCAGCGGCGCGATCGCACGGTGCCGGATGCTGACGAGCAGCAGCGAGATCGCCGTGACCTGCGCGACCATTTTGGTTTTCCCGAGGTCGCTGGCCTTGATGGTGTAGCCCTCGGCTGCGGCGATACTTCTTAGTCCCGAGATTGCGAACTCGCGGCCCACGATCAGAATCACCATCCAGGCCGGAACGGCATGCACCTGCACGAGCGAAATCAGCGCGGCCGAGATCAGCAGCTTGTCCGCGATGGGATCTAGCAGCGTTCCGATGGTCGTGACCTGTCCCCAGCGGCGCGCCAGGTACCCGTCCAGCAGGTCGGTCACCGCGGCGATCAGGAAAATGGCCAGCGCCAACCATTCATTCGTGACCGTGACGCGGAAGATTCGTATGGCAACGTTCTCTTCGACCAGGGCGGCTACCAGCATTGGTACGAAGAAGATGCGCGCGATTGTAAGGCTATTCGGGAAATTCATGCCGCCCTTCCAACTATAATCCGCCGCTCGGTAGTGAGACAACTATGAATTGGGGAGCCAGCGGCTCTCACCTTTTCTTCAGAAATTCCTCTACTCCGCGGCGGCATTCTTCCGTCAGGCGCGCGAGCGTGTTGGTCTGCACTCCGGCGCTGATGGCGGCTTCGAAGGAAATGCCTTCAGTCTGATAGAGCAGGCTCTTCATCAGGCTTAGCGCCGAGGCTGAGCGCGAGGCCAGTTCCACCGCGAAGCGCTCAACTTCGTCTTCCAATAGGTCGTCAGCGAAAACGCGGTTGATCAAGCCGATCTCGGCAGCCTTCTGCGCGGTAATCACGGTGCCGGTTGCCAGCAGTTCGAATGCGCGCCGCTCGGAAACGGACCGCCTCAGAATAGCCATGACCATGGCGGGCACGAATCCGATCCTGATTTCCGGATAACCGAACTGAGCGGACTCGCCCGCCAGAATAATGTCCGCGGCCGTCGCCAGACCGCAGCCACCGGCAAGAGCGCGCCCGCGCACTGCCGCAACAATCGGTCTCGGGTGATGCCGCATCTCGACGAACAGGTCGCCCAGGCGCCGCGCATCCGCCAGGTTCTCCATTACGCTTGCCCGGCTCACGCGCTCGAGCGCCGCCAGGTCCATCCCGGAACAAAAGTCCGGACCGGCGCCCGTGAGAAGGACAACACGCACCCGGCGTCGCCGGCGGACTGACTGAGCGCATGACGGATTTCGCCAATCAGTTCCTCATCGAGAGCGTTCCGTTTTTCCGCGCGATTGAGCGTGATGCGCGCCACCTGCTGACCCGCCGAATAGAGGATCTTGTGATAGTCAGCCATGAGCGCGCCGGCTGTTACTCCGGCAAAGCAAATGTCAGCACTGCCGAGCCCGAAGGCATCGTCAGGTATTGCCGCCCGTTGATCGAGTAAGTCATGGGCGCATTCTTGATGACATGGCCGGTATAGATCTTCCAAAGATTCTTTCCGGTCCTGGCGTCAAATGCCATCAAATAGCCGTCCTGGTCGCCGGCGAAAATCAGTCCGCCCGCCGTCGAAAGCGTGCCCGCCCAAGGCGCGCGGAAATAGCGAAAGTCCCACTTGGTTTCCCCGGTAAGCGGATCGAGCGCCTTCAGCAGGCCCCACTCTTCCTCGTCGGTAACCGCCCGGGCCACGCTTCCTTCGTATCCCCGGCCCTCGATATAGACCGGCGGATTTGTGTAGTACACGTCGCACTGTTCGCGCACCGCGAAGTAGAACAGCTTGGTTTCAGGGTTGTACGATGGCGCCATCCAGTTGGCGGCGCCGGCCATCCCGGGACATACGCGTTTTCCTTCGGGCGAAGGATCGGTGTCCGGCAACACGATTGGCCGGCCCTTCGAATCCAGCTCGGTCGCCCAGTTCTGGCGCGCGAACGGCTTGCCCATCAGGAACTCGCCGGTTTCGCGGTCCAGCACGTAAAAGAACGCGTTGCGATTGGCTTCGATCACCAGCTTCCGGTCGCGCCCTTTCCATTTCAGATCCAGCAGCACGGGCGTCTCCGCGGCATCCCAATCGTGTGTGTCGTGCGGAGTGAACTGGAAATGCCATTTCAGCTTGCCGGTGTCGGGATCGAGCGCCACCAAAGCGCAGGTGTACAGGTTATCGCCTTTGCGCGATTCCCCGTACAGGTCGGGCCCCGGATTGCCAATGCCCCAGTACAGCGTATTGAGTTTTGGATCGTAAGTGCCGGTCATCCACGTGGAACCGCCGCCGCGCATCCAGGAATCTTCGAGCCACGTGTCGCCGCCCGGCTCGCCTTTGGCCGGCACCGCCCAGAAACGCCAGACGCGCTGCCCGGTCTTGGCATCATAGGCATCGAGGAATCCGCGAATGCCCAGCTCGGCGCCGGAAATCCCCACGATCACTTTGTCTTTCACAATAAGCGGGGCGAGCGTGGCGGTGTGCTGGCCCTTGTTGAACGGCGCCATCTCCGTCTGCCAGATCATGCGGCCGGTGCGCGAGTCGAGCGCCACGACGTTGGCATCGGGGGTGACCATGAACAATCGATCGCCCAGAATCGCGAACCCGCGGTTTACGAGATCGACCTTTCGTCCCGGCGGAAAAGAATGCTTGTACATCCACAGTTGCCGGCCGCTGTGTGCGTCAAGCGCGTACGCATAGCCGCCCCCGCCGGTCACGTACATGACGCCATCCACCACCAGCGGGACCGCTTCAAAGTCACCGGGCAGTCCCGTCTGGAAGATCCAGTCC
>Ga0070696_100000199_pt1 | contig 35525 bp, 25 predicted proteins | sample KBSK1253metaG_FD_65474 | JGI IMG/M metagenome (GOLD analysis project Ga0070696, IMG submission 65474) | Corn, switchgrass and miscanthus rhizosphere microbial communities from Kellogg Biological Station, Michigan, USA - KBS K1-25-3 metaG | ecosystem: Host-associated > Plants > Roots >... | reverse complement strand
TATGCCTGGGGGCCGGCAACAGCACCGAATGGGCGCACGCGCTTCCCCAATGGCTGGCGGCGGGGCCGATGGCAGCACCGGTGTCCGGACCGATCCGGAGCGGGAGCGCGGCGTGAGCTTTCCCGATCTGCTTCCCGATCTGGCACCCGTGCTGCCCGATCTGCGCGGCCGGCTCGCCGCCAACCAGTCTCTCGCCGACATCACCTGGTTCCGGGTGGGGGGGCCGGCGCAGGCCCTGTTCGTGCCCGCCGATGCTGCGGATCTCGCCTATTTCCTGGCCAACGTCCCCGCAGAGCTCCCGATCACGGTGATCGGCCTCGGCTCCAACCTGCTGGTACGCGATGGCGGCGTGCCCGGCATCGTCATCCGGCTGGGTCGCGGCTTTGCGCAGATCGCCGTCGAGCCGGGCAACCGCATCCGCGCCGGCGCCGCCGTCCCCGACGCGAAGCTCGCGCGCGCCGCCGCCGATGCGGGCATCGCCGGACTGGCCTTCTATCGCGGCATTCCCGGCTCGATCGGCGGAGCGCTGCGGATGAACGCCGGAGCGCACGGCCGCGAGACCAGGGATGCCCTGGTCGAGGCGCGGGCGGTCGATCGCAGGGGCAACCTCCACCGCCTTTCGCTCCCGGACATGAGGATGACCTATCGGCACAGCGGTGTGCCGGGCGACTGGATCTTCACGGAGGCGCTCTACCAGGGCACCCCCGGCGAGCAGGCGGCGATCCTCAAGGAGATGAACGAGGTGGCCGACTACCGCGAGGCCAACCAGCCGATCAAGGAGCGCACCGGTGGCTCAACGTTCAAGAACCCACCGGGCAGCAGCGCCTGGAAGCTGATCGATGCCGCCGGCTGCCGCGGCTTGCGGATCGGCGGCGCCCAGGTCTCGCAGATGCACTGCAATTTTCTGATCAACGACCGCAGCGCCTCCGCCGAGGACATCGAGCGCCTGGGCGAGACGGTTCGCGCCCGCGTCAGGGACGCGAGCGGCCACCAGCTGCAGTGGGAGATCATCCGTATCGGCGTGCCGCTCGATGGACGGCCCACCGGGGAGGCGCTGGGCCTATGACGTCACGCGTAGGGTGCAATAAGCGAAGCGCATTGCACCGTGGTCCGGCGCGCTCGGTGCAATGCGCTCGCTTCGCTCGCTTATTGCACCCTACGATTACGGAGGCAGCCGCATCATGAGCGCACGTTCGAGCTCGCGCCGGTTCAAACACGTGGCCGTGCTGATGGGCGGCCTCTCCGCCGAGCGGGAGGTAAGCCTCAACTCCGGCAGAGCCTGCGCCGAGGCGCTCGCCAGCGCCGGCTACAAGGTGACGCCGATCGACGTGGGCCGCGACCTGCCGCAGCGGCTCGCCGAGATCGGGCCCGAGGTGTGCTTCAACGCCCTGCACGGCCGCTGGGGCGAGGACGGCTGCGTCCAGGGCCTGCTGGAGCTTCTCCGCATCCCCTACAGCCACTCCGGCGTCCGGGCCTCCGCGCTCGCCATGCACAAGGAGCAGGCCAAGGCCATGATGCGGGCCGCCGGCATCCCCGTGGCCGACGGCCAGGTCGTGGCTCGGGCCGAGGCCGCCAGGGCACACGTGCTGCCGCGGCCCTACGTGCTAAAGCCGGTCTCCGAAGGCTCCAGCGTCGGCGTGTTCATCGTCCGCGCCGACCACGAGCACCCGCCGCAGGAGCTCAACGACCCCGGCTGGGCCTTCGGCGAGGACCTGCTGGCGGAGCGATTCGTACCGGGCCGGGAGTTGACCTGCGCCGTCATGGGCGACCGCGCGCTCGGCGTCACCGAGATCCTGCCCGCCGAGAGCCTCGGCTTCTACAACTACGAGGCCAAATACGCCGACGGCGGATCGCGCCACGTGTTGCCTGCACCAGTTTCACCAATTGTTTACCAATTGGTGCAGAATCTGGCTCTGACTGCCCACAGAGCGTTGGGCTGTCGGGGCGTCTCCAGGGCGGATTTCCGCTTCGACGACACCCCGAGCGGATCGGGCGAGGTGGTCTGCCTGGAGGTCAACACCCAGCCGGGCATGACCGCAACCTCGCTGGTGCCGGAGCTGGCCGCGCATGCGGGTCTGTCGTTTGTCGAACTGGTGAGCTGGATGGTCGAGGACGCGAGTTGCAGCAGGTAGGACCCGGACCGGAAGTCTGGTGGCGGGCGGATCATCCGCCAGCGCCCCGACCGGTCTTGAAGGCTCCGACCAAGTCCTCTCGCCGTCGCCGCCGTCTGGGCGCCTGGGTGCTGGGCGTCACGGGTTTCCTCATTCTCGCCAATCCCGAGCTGCGCGCCGCCGCGCTCGCCCCGGTCGAGCGCGGCGTAGAGCTGGCGGGCTTCGGGCTGAGCCAAGTCTCCGTCACCGGCCACCGCTTCACGTCGGACACCGATATCTATGCCGCCCTCGATCTCGACGGCGCGCGCACCCTTCTCACCTTCGACGCCGCCGCCGCCCGCGCCCGCATCGAGCGGCTGCCCTGGATCAGGCGCGCCAGCATCGAGCGGGTGGTGCCGGACCGCATGGAGATCCGGGTTACCGAGCGCGTGCCGTTCGCCGTCTGGCGCTCGGGCGAGCGCAACTGGCTGATCGACCGCGCCGGGCGCAAGCTGCAGCAGGTGCCGACCGATCTCATGCCTCAGCTCTTGCACGTGTCCGGCGCCGGCGCACCGGAGGAGGCGGCGGCGCTCTTTGCCGTGCTCGTCGATTTCCCGCAGATCTCCGCCAGGCTCGACGTGGCCGAGCGGGTCTCGGAGCGGCGCTGGACGCTGCATCTGGACGGGGGCCTGAGCGTCGATCTGCCGGCCACGGGCGAGGCCGAGGCGCTGGCCCGGCTCGTCGGTTTGCTCAAGTCGGGTCTCGGCGGCGCCAGGCGCATCGACCTCAGGGTCCCCACGCGGGCCTTCGTGGGCGGCCTCGACGCCGGCACCACCGAGCGCGCACCGGCACCGTCCACCGGGCGCACCTGATGCCACCGAGAGGAGCCGTCAGGCCGTGCTGACACGATCCAGATCCTCCCCCAGGCCGCCCGACGTGGTGGGCGTGCTCGACATCGGCACGGGCAAGACCGTCTGCCTCATCGTTGCGGCGACGAGTTCGCGCGCCAATGGCCTGTGGCGCCACGAGGGCGCGGGCGTTCTGGGCTTCGGGATCAGACCCTCGCGCGGCCTCAAGGCCGGCGTGATGATCGACCTTGACGGCGCCGAGCAGGCCCTGCGCGCGGCCGTGAGCCAGGCCGAGCAGGCGGCAGGCCTGACGGTGGAGGAGGTGCTTGTCGCCGTCACCGGCGGCGGGCTCAAGTCGCTCACCTTCGAGGCCGAGACCCGGATCGCAGGCAGCGTGGTGAGCGAAACGGACACGGAGCGGCTGGCCGCCGCCGGGCGCGACCACGCCCAGCGCCAAGGCCGCACGCTGCTGCATTTCGGGCAGATCGGCTACCGCGTGGACGGCGCCGGCGGCGTCTCGAGCCCGCGCGGGCTGGCCGGCAGCCTGCTGGCGGCGGATTTCCACGCCGTCACGGCCGAGGATGCGCCGCTGCGCAACCTCCTCAACGTCGTGGAGCGCACGTTCCTTTCGCCGCTTGCCATCGTGCCGGCACCGCATGCCAGCGGACTGGCGGCGACCACCGAGGAGGAGCGCCGGCTCGGCGTGACCTGCGTCGACCTGGGTGCCGGCAGCACCACGCTCGCCATGTTCGCCGACGGCCATCTGATATCGGTCGGCAGCGTGGCCGCAGGCGGTCATCACGTGACCTTCGATATCGCCCGCACCCTGTCCACCCCGTTCGCCGAGGCGGAGCGGCTCAAGACGCTGCACGGGAGCCTGGAGGAGGGCGCCGCGGACGACGAGGAGCTGTTCTCCTACGCCGTCTCGGGCGGGGAGGACGCGCCGCTGCACGAGACCACCAAGGCCGACCTCAACGGCATCGTCGCAACCCGCGTTTCGGACCTGCTGACCCAGGCGATGGAGCGCATCGAGGGCTCCGGCGTGGCGCACCTGGCAGGCCACCGGCTCGTCCTCACCGGCGGCGGCAGCCAGCTCAAGGGGCTTGCCGGCTTCGCCGCGGAGGCGCTCGGGCGCCCGGTGCGAATCGGCCGGCCGGAAGCGGCCGAAGGCATGCCGGCCGCCTACAGCAACCCGATTTTCTCGACCGCCATGGGCCTCATCCCCATCGCTCTCGACCCCGCCGCAGCGCGCGGGCATCGCGTGCGCGCCGAGATGGCGTCCGGCGGCTATTTCAAGCGCGTGGGCCAGTGGCTGCGGGATGGATTCTGAGGAACGCCTCATGAGCGACGAAGAGACGCCGCCCGGACCCGCAGCCCGGCCCGCAGGCATGAAGCCGCGGATCGTCGTGATGGGCGTGGGCGGCGGCGGCGGCAACGCTGTCAACAACATGCTGGCGGCCGGCCTCCTGGGCCCGAAATTCGTCGTCGCCAACACCGACGCGCAGGCGCTGACCGCCTCCGCCGCCGAGCACCGCATCCAGCTCGGCACGCGGCTCACCGACGGCATCGGCGCCGGGGCGAGGCACGAGATCGGCGAGGCGGCGGCCGAGGAGGCGCTGGACGACATCCGCTCGACGCTCGCAGGCGCGCACATGGTGTTCATCGCCGCCGGCATGGGTGGCGGCACCGGTACCGGAGCCACCCCGGTGATCGCCCGCGTGGCCAAGGACCTCGGCATCCTAACGGTCGCGGTTGTCACCAAGCCGTTTCTGTTCGAGGGCAAGCGGCGATTGCGGACTGCCGAGGCCGGCATCGCCGAATTGCGGCGGCACGTCGACACGCTGATCGTCATCCCCAACCAGAACCTGTTCAAGATCGCCGACGAGCGCACGGCGTTCGCCGAGGCCTTCGTTCTGGCCGACCAGGTGCTCTACGCAGGCGTGGCCTGCATCGTGGACCTGGTCGTGCGGGATGCCCTCATCAACCTCGACCTCGCGGATGTCAGGACCGTTCTGACCGGCATGGGCACCGCCATGATGGGCACCGGCGAGGCCTCGGGCGACGACCGCGCGCTCACCGCCGCCAAGGATGCGATCTTCAACCCGCTCCTGGACGACGTCTCCCTGCGCGGGGCCAAGAGCCTGCTGCTCTCGATCTCCGGCGGGCAGGACCTGACACTGTTTGAGGTGCACGACGCGGTCGATCTGGTGCGCCAGGAGGTGGACCCGGAGGCCAACATCATCTTCGGCGCCACCCTGGACGATTCCCTGACCGGCAAAATCCGCGTCTCGGTGGTGGCCTCCGGCATGCACCGCGCCGAGCCCGCGGCCGAGCCGGCGGCCAATCCCGCGCCCCAGCCGCATGGCCTCCAGGGCCTGCGCCCCAGGAGCCCCGTCCCGTCGCGCCCTGAGGCCGCCTCGCGCCGCGCGGGCAGCGGCGGGCCATCGGGCACCGTCGAGCCCGCGCGCCGGCAGGAGCCGCGGCGGGTGCCCGGCGATGTGGTCATCCGCGAGAAGCCGCCGCAGCTGCCCGGCAGCCCACCCCAGCCGGCCCATGCCAGGCCCGGCGGGCGCGATGACCGCAGCATGGCGGAAATGCAGCCGCATCGTAGCGACCGCCACGAGGGGCACGTTGAGCGGCCAGGCGAGCGGCATGGACAGCGGCCGGGCGAGCGGCATGGCGAGCGCGCCCGCAGGCCCATGCCGTCTGTGGAGGATTTCCCGCTCGTTGGGCAGCGCGAGTATTGGGCCAAGACCGGCGGTGCGAGTCGGCCCGAGACGCCGCCGCCGGAGCCGCCCCAGCGCCGAGGCGGCCTGTTCCAGCGGTTGACCGGAGGCGGTCGTGACAGGCGCGCTGACTCACGTCAGTCAACCGATCGCGCACCGGACGAACCACTTGATCTGCCCGTGTTTTTCCGGCGGGACCAAGGCGCCTGATGGCGGCACGGTGGCGCAACTGCGGCGGAACAGTAACAGAGCGTAAGAAAGCGTGACTTGTCCCCAGTCGCACCAGCGCAGTATCGTCCGATTCACGCACTTGCGGGGGGAACGCGGCTGAGAGCCGTTTCCCCAACAAAAGCAACAACAAGGCAGTGCTGCAAGACGGGGATTCTGGGGGTTTGGGATGCCCGGTGACGGGTCGGGTGTTCCAACGACGGGGATCGAGGGACGTCGAAAATGTCGAAGCGATTTGTCGGGTCGCGACAGACAACGCTTGGCCGTGAAATCGAGCTGAACGGGATCGGCGTCCACAGCGGCGCACCCGTATCGATGGTTCTCCACCCCGCCGAGCCTGACACCGGCTACCGCTTCCTCATCACCAAGCGCGGGCGCATCGTTGCGGATATCCCCGCGCATGTCGACCACGTCAAGAACCTCACCCTCTGCACCGTTCTGGGCGACGAGAGCGGCGTCACCGTCTCCACCGTGGAGCATCTGCTCGCGGCGCTGCGCGGCTTGAGCATCGACAACTGCTACATCGAGCTGGATTCCCGCGAGGTGCCGATCATGGACGGCAGCTCGGCGGCGTTCGTCGGGGCCGTTGACGGCGTCGGCATCCGCGAGCTCCTGAAGCCCCGCAGGTTCATCAAGGTGCTCAAGCCCGTGCGCGCCGAGGACGGCGCCTGCTGGGGAGAGCTGCGGCCCTACTCCGGCTTCCGCCTGGATGTGGAGATCGATTTCGACACGGCGCTGATCGGCAAGCAGCGCTACGCCCTGGAGATGAGCTCCGGTGCCTTCCGCAACGAGCTGTCCCGCGCCCGCACCTTCGGCTTCATGCGCGACGTGGAGTGCCTGTGGAAGGCCGGCCTCGCCCTGGGTGCCTCGCTGGAGAACACCGTCGCGCTGGCCGACGACCGCATCATGAACCCCGAAGGCCTGCGCCATCCGCAGGAGTTCGTCCGCCACAAGATGCTCGACGCCGTGGGCGATCTGGCCCTCGCCGGTGCGCCGATCCTGGGCGCCTACCAGTCCGTGCGCGGCGGCCATCGCCTCAACGCCAACGTGCTGCGCGCGCTGTTCGACGACCCCGAGGCCTGGACCATGGTCTCCGCTCCGCAGGTGCGCGATGGCCTGCCGCTCGACCTGGGGCTGAGCGCGGCGGCGGTCAGCTACGCCGCCGAGCGCCCGTAGCCGGCGCAGCCGACCTGTGCCGATGACCTGCGCTTCCGACACGGCCACATCACAATTGAGCGCCAGATTGCGTGGGGCCAGATTGCGTGGGGCCAGATTGCGTGGGGACTGTGGACGGGGCCGTGCGCCCGGCCCTGGATAGGGGCTGCCGACTCCTGTAAATGAATGCGGGAGATCGGCACCGGCCAGAGTCGCGCGGGGGCTAGGCGGGGGCCGCGCCGGCACGCAAACGATTACGGATGCCCGGCGTCAGAACCGGGCGGAAGCAGGGACAGGCCATGCTGCAGCAGACAACTCGGTGGCCTGACGCGCGCCGCACGGCAGGCCAATGGCTCGCCCTGGCGGCATCCCTCGTGGCAGCCCTGGTCGTGCTCGGCCCGCTGATGGCGTGCTCCAGCACCGACACGTCGAAGCTGCTCAACCCCGATCCGCCTGACAAGATGTACGCCCAGGCCGACAGCCTCCTGAACAAGGGTTCCTACTCCGACGCCGCCAAGCGGTTCGAGGATCTGGACCGCGACCACCCCTACGCCCCCGAGGCGCGCCGGGCGATGGTGATGGCGGCCTATGCCTACTACAAGGCGGGCAAGTTCCCGGAGGCGATCGCCGCGGGCAAGCGCTACACCACCATGCATCCGGGCACCAAGGACGCCGCGCTGGCCCACCACATCATCGCTTCGGCCAACTTCGACGACATCAAGGATCCGCAGCGCGACCAGACCGCCACCCGCAGGGCCCTGCTGGAGCTCAAGCAGCTGGCGCAGCGCTACCCCGACAGCCCCTACGCCAAGCAGGCCCAGAACCGCATCCGCATCGCCGAGGACATCCTGGCGGCGTCGGAGATGAACGTCGGCCGCTACTACCTCACCAACAAGAACTACGTGGGTGCCATCAACCGCTTCAAGACGGTGGTGAGCGATTTCCAGACCACACCGCAGGTGGAGGAGGCGCTCTACCGCATCGTCGAGGCCAACATGACGCTGGGCATCGTGCCCGAGGCGCAGGCGGCGGGCGCGGTGCTGGGCCACAACTTCCCGAACTCCGACTGGTACAAGCGGTCCTACGCGCTCCTGAAGAGCGGCGGCGTGAGCCCGTCCATAGCCGGCGATTCCTGGTTCACCAAGACGCTGAAGGCGCTGACGCCGGGCTCCAAGTCGCAGCCGGAGGTCGAGCCGAAGGCACCGGTCCCCGGCCAGCCGCACCCGGACGACATGCCGGCGCCCAAGGACGGCGTGCCGACTGCGCGCACTCCCGGCGGCAGGCCGCCCCTGGGCTTCGCCGGCGGCTAGCCCCCCGTAGCCCCCCGTGGCCCCCCAGGAGGCGCCTAGGCGAGGCGGCCCAGGCGCCGGCCGCTGCGCACGGGGGCTGGTTGGCCCGGCTTCAGGCCCGGCTCTTCAGGCGCGGCTCTTCAGGCTGGAATCTTCGCCCCGGCGGAGGCAGGATCGCCGGCATGACATCGCGCGATTCGACCCGACCCATCGGCGATCTCACGGAGGCCCAGGCCAAGGCCGAGCTGGAACGGCTGGCCAAGGAGATCGCCCGTCACGACGACCTCTACTACCGCCACGACGCGCCGGCGGTCTCCGACGCCGAGTACGACGCCCTGCGCGAGCGCAACGCCGCCATCGAGGCGCGCTTCCCGGCTCTGGTGCGGCCTGACAGCCCCTCGCAGCGCGTCGGCGCGGCGCCGGTGGCGGCGTTCGGCAAGGTGCGCCATGCGGTGCCCATGCTCTCCCTGGGCAACGCCTTCGCCGACGAGGAGGTGGCCGAGTTCGCGGCCCGCGTGCGCCGCTTCCTTGGGCTCGGCACGCAAGAGCCGGTGGAGGTGGTGGCGGAGCCCAAGATCGACGGCCTCTCCATCTCCCTCACCTACGACAAGGGACGCCTCGCGCTGGCCGCCACCCGCGGCGACGGCGAGGAGGGCGAGAACGTCACGGCCAACGTGCGCACCATCCGCCAGGTGCCGCAGCGGCTCACCGGCAAAGGCGTGCCGGACCGCATCGAGGTGCGCGGCGAGATCTACCTGCCCCACGCCGATTTCAAGACGCTCAACGAGGAGCAGGCCGCCAACGGCGGCAAGGTGTTCGCCAACCCGAGGAACGCCGCGGCCGGCTCGCTGCGCCAGCTCGACGCCTCCATCACCGCGCGCCGCCCCCTGCGCTTCTTCGCTTACGCCTGGGGTCTGGCCAGCACGCTGCCGGCCAAGACCCAATCCCGCGTGATCGGGGCGTTCGGCGCCTGGGGCCTGCCCATCAACCCGCTGATGCGGGTGTGCGCAACCATCGAGGAGATGCTCGCCTTCTACCGCGAAATCGGGCTGGCCCGCGCCGACCTCGGCTACGACATCGACGGCGTGGTCTACAAGGTGAACCGGCTCGACTGGCAGGAGCGCCTGGGCTTCGTCTCGCGCGCCCCGCGCTGGGCCATTGCCCATAAGTTCCCCGCCGAGGAGGCCGTCACCAGGCTGCTCGACATCACCATCCAGGTGGGCCGCACGGGCGCGCTCACGCCGGCCGCCAAGCTGGAGCCGGTGACGGTGGGTGGCGTCGTCGTCTCCAACGCCACGCTGCACAACGAGGACGAGATCGCCCGCAAGGACATCCGCGTCGGCGACACGGTGATGGTGCGGCGCGCCGGCGATGTGATCCCACAGGTGCTGGGCGTGGTGCTGGAAAAGCGTCCCAGGGACGCTAAGCCGTATCGGATGCCCGAGGTGTGCCCGGCCTGCGGCAGCAAGGCGGTGCGCGAGACCGACGCCAAGACCGGTCGCGCCGACGTGGTTCGCCGCTGCACTGGCGGGCTCATCTGCCCGGCGCAGAGGAAGGAACGGCTCAAACACTTCGTCTCCCGCAACGCCTTCGACATCGAGGGCCTGGGCGAGAAGCAGATCGAGCTGTTCTACGACGAGGGCCGCATCATGCAGCCGGCCGACATCTTCACCCTGGCCGCCCGCGATGCGGCCCTGCCCGAGGCCGACCGGCTGGCGAAGAAGAAGGGCTTCGGCGCCAAGTCGGTGGAGAACCTGTTCAAGGCCATCGAGGCCCGCCGCAACGTGCCTCTGGACCGCTTCATCTACGCGCTCGGCATCCGCCACATCGGCGAGACCACGGCCCGCGATCTGGCCAAGGCTCTCGGTACCTTCGAGGGCTTCCGCGCCGCGGCGGAGGCGGCGACCGCGGCCGGCAAGGGCAGCGATGCCTACCAGGATCTCGACAACATCGAAGGCATCGGCTCCACCGTCATCGACGCGCTGATCGCCTTTTTCAGCGAGCCCCACAACGTCACCGCGCTGGACGACCTGCTGGCCGAGGTGACGGTGGAGCCCCTCGTCCGCTCCGCCGCCGCCGAGGGCTCCCCCGTGGCTGGCAAGACGGTGGTGTTCACCGGCACGCTGGAGCGCATGACGCGAGGCGAGGCCAAGGCGCTGGCCGAGCGGCTGGGAGCCAAGGTGGCCGGCTCGGTGTCGAAGAAGACGGACTACGTGGTGGCAGGGGCCGACGCAGGCTCCAAGCTCGCCAAGGCTCGCGAGGCCGGGGTGGCGGTGCTGACGGAGGAGGAGTGGCTGGGGTTGGTGGGGCGGAGTTAAGTGAGGTCAGACCCGCCGGATCTGACCTCAATCGGTGTGGCTTGGGACGCGCTGCGGAACTCTCGGGCCGCTTCTTGGTTAACACACCGCGCTGTACCAGAACACGCAACCAGGAGCTGGTGATGCGAACGAAATGGCTTGCGACGTTGGCACTATTCGCTGGGCTCGGGCTGATTGCCTCCTTGGCCATGGCTCAAAGCCAGACCCAGGGACAGGGTGAGCAACAGTTCAAGCAGGTGAAGCTCACCGAGAAGAAGGTGCAGGGCTTCATTGCGGCCCAGAAGCAGCTGGCGCCGCTTTCGAGCAAGCTCGGGGCCCCCGCCGACAAGGCCGATCCGGCGCTGGGAAAGCAGGTGGAGGACATTGCCAAGAGCAACGGCTTTGCGACGGTCGACGAGCTCGGCGAGGTGAGCGCGAACATCTCCCTGGTGCTGGCCGGGCTCGATACGAAAACGGGGCAGTTCACAGAGCCGCCGGACCTGATCAGGAAGGAGATGGAGGCCGTCAAGCAGGACAAGCAGCTGTCCCAGGAGGACAAGAACCAGGCCCTGAAGGAGATGCAGGAGGCCCTGAGGACGGCGACGCCCCTGCAGTTCAAGGAGAACGTGGCGCTGGTCAAGAGATATCAGAAGGAGCTCGACGACGTGCTCCCGCAGGAGGATCAGCAGCAGGACGATCCAAAGAGCAAGTAGCCCGGCGGTGCCAATCCGCAGAGGTTGGCCCCCGCCTCCCCTCAATCCACCATCGCCTGATACGTCAGCACCCGCAGCTCGCGCCGGATCGGATAGGTCGACGACGGCACCAGCTGCGTCATCATCACGACCGCCAGGTCCTCCCTGGGGTCGATCCAGAACGCCGTGGAGGCCATGCCGCCCCAGGCGCACTCGCCGGCCGAGCCCACGATCTGCGCCTTGGCCGGGTCGAGCATCACCGAGAAGCCGAGGCCGAAGCCGATGCCGTGATAGTTGGACTCGGCGAAGCGCGGCTGGCCCATGGCGGCCATGTCGCCGTCGAGGTGGTTCATGGTCATCAGCTCGACGGTCTTGCGGCCCAGCAGGCGCTCGCCCCCCAGCGCGCCGCCGGCCAGCAGCGTGCGGCAGAAGCGCACGTAGTCGCGCGCGGTGCCGACAAGCCCGCCCCCACCCGACGGCGCCCTGGGCGGGGCGAGGAAGCGGCTCGCCGCGGGGTCGTCGATGAGCTGCGGGCGGCCGTCCGGGCCCTTCTGGTAGCTGGCGGCGAAGCGGGCGACCTTGTCGGCGGGGACGTGGAAGCCGGTGTCGGCCATGCCGAGGGGGCGCAGGATGCGCTCGCGCACGAAGGCGTCGAACGGCTGGCCGGAGATGACGGCGACGAGGTGGCCCAGCACGTCGGTGGCGATCGAGTAGTTCCATTCGGTGCCGGGCTGGGCGATCAACGGCACCTTGGCGAGCCGCGCCACGATGTCGGCCAGCGGCTCCTCGGCGCCCGGCAACTCGAGCTTCTGCTCGCGGTAGATGGCATCGACCGGGGTGGCGCGCATGAAGCCGTAGGTGAGGCCTGACGTGTGGGTGAGGAGGTCGCGGAAGGTGATGTCCCGCACCGCGGGCTCGGTCATGACCGCGCCGTAGCCGCCGCCGGTGAAGACGCGCTGGCCGGCGAATTCCGGCAGATAGCGGGCGATGGGGTCGTCGAGCTGGAAGCGGCCCTCCTCGTAGAGCATCATCGCCGCAACGGAGGTGAGCGGCTTGGTCATGGAATAGATGCGGTAGATGGTGTCGGGCGTGGCCTCGGCGTTGCGGGCAAGGTCCGCCTTGCCGTGGCAGCGGTGGAAGGCGGTCCGCCCGCGGCGGTTGATCATCACCTCGATGCCGGCGAGCCGGCCGTCGGCGACCTGGCGCTGCATCCACGCTCCGACGCGCTCGATGCGCTTGGGGCAAAGCCCTACCTCCTCGGGCTTTGCGGCGGCGATCTCGTGCATGGGCGGCAGCCCTCCCGTGTTCGGCGCATTTCCGGCAACGGGCTGCTGGCCCGGCTCACGCGGGCTCCAAGCCTAAGCGCGCGTTCTCCGCCGCTCAAGCGGGCCAGAGGAGCGGGCCGGGGCAGCGAGAGCCAGAGCAGCGAGAGCCAGGGCGTGGCCTCGGGTGCGCTGTCAGCGCACCTGCTGCGTGCGCGTGGTTCTGGAGTCCGGGCAGGCCCTCGCCACCCGCCTCCACCCGTCCCGATAGCGCTGGCGATGCGCAACCCTGTCGTCCTCGCCCGGCTGAGGGCCGAGCTGGGACAGCAGGCTGGCGATGGTCTTCCTGTTGTGCCTGGCGCACAGCTCGTTGTCGAGATAGGCCTGGGTCGGCATGGCGAGCCACCAGCTCATCGGCACCGGCCTCGCCTGCTTGCTGCTCGCATTGCAGGGCGTCCCGACCGAGACGATATCGAAATTGAGATAGGACTGAAGCCCCGTGCTCCTGAGCTTGGTGAAGACCTTGAGGTCGAGCATCGGCCTGGCGCTCTGCACGCCGTCCCGCAGGACCTGAATGAGATTGTCTTGCCGGTTGAGGAGGACGGCGTTGGCCATGGTCTGCTCGCCGCGCGAGATCCGGCCGTTGAGCAGTGCGTCGAGCGGGTAGGCCAGGATGGCGAACGGCTTGGCGTCGACCGGCTCCTCCGGAGGCGGCACCTGGGCCCGCAGCAGGTCGAGCTCGTCGGGCTCGTCGGGCTGCGGATCGGAGCCGTCGCAGGCGTCGGGGTTGAACCGGGGCGCAAACCCCGGATCGTTGGTCGCGAACAGGACGAACGGATTGAGCTTCTCGTCCAGGCGCATGATCTGCGCCCGCAGCTCCAGGGCGGACACGATGCCGGAGTAGTCGAAATAGCCGCCATCGACGATGCGATCGACCACCTTCTTCCCGCTCGGAATATCGCCGTGCGGGGAGATGACGGGGAAGCGCGCGCTGTTGGAGACGGCGGTGCTGAGGCGGATATCGCATCCCTTCATGCGCAGCGGGCGCAGCTCGCCGGGAGGGCGCTGCTCGCACACGCACCCGCTTTTGCGCGCCTCCTCGTGCTGGCACATCATGCTGTAGAGGTCGTAGGAGCCGCGGAATACCGATTCGATGTTCTTGTCCTTCTTGGGATCGGCGAACGGGTCATCGGGCGATACGATCAGCGGATAGAGCGTAGAGGTGACGATCCGCCTGCCGGTCGTGATGGACGTGCCGTTGAAGATCAGGATCGGCCGCCAGCGGTCGGGCTGCGGGGCAAGCGAGGAGAACGGCCGGTCGAAGCCCTTCTTGCCCATTCGCGTGCGCCCCGATGGGTCCGCATAGCGCTGCTCCCAGCTCCGCTCCAGGAAGAAGGCGCGGTCGCCGCCGTTGTAGAACGCGGCGTGCCACGGCACCCACAGGTCGAGGGCGAGTGCCGCCATCACCGGCGTCAGGAAGTCGCCCGCCAGGACCTGCTGAAGGATGTCCTTGCGGCTGGGAGCGGTGGGGAGCGGCACCTTATCCACGCCGCCGACGCCCTGCGCCTTCCCGCTCTTGAACCAGAGGGCGTCGTTGGTGCGCTCGTCGGTCGGCAGGGGCCAGGCTTCGCCCTGCGAGTCCTCCAGCTTGGCCGCAAACGCGGCCGCGCCCAGAGTGCTGCCCGACACCGTCGAGATCGCAAACAGCTGCTTGGAGAAGGGGGGGCTGCCGTCACCGGCCGTGGAGAGGTCCTCCAGATGGGCCAGGAGGCTGCCGGTGAAGAAGCCGGCACGGCTGGCGCCGCCCTCCCCGGCGACGATGATGGGCCGCACGTTGCAGGGCGTGCTCAGCTTCTCCTCGCATGTGTTGGCTTTGCGCCACCACAGAATCGCCTCCTCCAGGGTGGGCTGGCGCACCTCGGTGGGCGCGCCGCTCCCGGTCTGGACCGCCACCCGCATGGTGTGCAGGCCCGGCATCCAGTTGGCGATGACCGTCATGAGCACCACGAACACGGCCAGCACCGGCAGGCGCAGACGGTGCGCACCGTAGGCGAGCAGGGTCAGCAGCGGCAGCCAAGCGCCGACCAGGATCGGGAACATGGGCGCACGGCTGAGCGAGGGTGGGACCTCCAGCGGCGAGTTGAACACCAGAAAAATGCTGACGATGAGGATCACGGTCAGGCTGACAGCGGCACTGGCTGACTGCAGCTGCTCGGGCGAGAGCCCCTGGGCGTCGCCTCCGTCCGGCGCCGTATTCGCTCCGTAGCCCCGGGTCGTGGCCCGGCGGCCGAACATCAAGGTGGCGATGAAGCGCAGGAAGCGCACGTCGAGCAGCCCGCGCCTTACGGTCAGCCGGTGGATGAACGTCGGCAGCACCACCCAGGTGGCCAGCCACAGAACGGCCAGGCCGAGCGTGATCCACTGCAGCGTGTGGAGCTGTGTGGCGGCGGCCAGGTCGAGCGTTCCCGGGTCGAGCTTGCCCGGGATATGGTCCGCCGCCCAGTATTGGCCCAATCCGACAGCGACGAGACAGAACAGAGCCAGCACCCAGGGCAGGTGCACCATGAGGTAGCCGTACCACCGGGCGTCCTCATCCTCGACGCGGTCCTGCCCCGCGTGCAGCATCACGCGCGCGCCGAGCTGGACGGGCAGCATCCAGAACAGCAGCAGCGACAGGTAGAACGCCGGCCAGTGCTGCAGCGCAATCTCGCGCGTGTGCAGGTCCAGAAACACGGCCTGCGCCTGGTCGGCGAGGGAGAACAACAGCAGGCCGACGAGCACGCTCAGCACGCTGACGCGGCACACCCAGATGCTGTAGCAAAGGGCGCGCAAGGCGGCCCACGGATTGGCCCAGCCCATAGTCGGTCTCCTCCCGCACAGGATTTTCCGCAAGACTCAGACGGCGCGAATGTGACGCCTTGGTGTCAATATCAGACCCTCCGGGTCAGACACCATTGCAATGAGCGTGGGGAGATATGGTGTCAGACTCGGAGGGTCTGACACCATCGACACCCCGTCACGGCAACGCCGCGGTCTGGAACAGCGTGACCCGCAGGCCGCCATGCGGGACGGGGGCGGCGGGCGGCAGGAAGGGCAGGCCGGTGGCACGGGCCAGCGCGGGCTCGCTGGTGATGAGGCCGACGCGCCAGCCGGGGAAGCGGGCGATCAGCGCCTGCCCCAGGGCGCGATAGAGCGGCAGCAGCTTCTTGCCGTCGCCGATGCGGGCGCCGTAGGGCGGGTTGACGATGACGAGACCCGGCGGCCCGTCTGGTGCGGCGATGTCGCTGACGGGGCGCTGGCGGAACTCCGTGAGGTCGGCGACGCCGGCGCGCTCGGCATTGGCCTCGGCCATGGCGACGGCACCGGCGTCGCGGTCGCCGCCGTAGAAGCGGACCGAAGCCGGCGGGCTGCGCCGGCTCGCCACGTCGCGCATGCGCGCCCAGGCGGCAGCGTCGAAGGTGGCGAGGTGCTCGAACGCGAAGCGCCGCGCCCGGCCGGGATTGAGTCTGGCCGCCATTTCGGCCGCCTCGATGACGAACGTGCCCGAGCCGCACATCGGGTCGAGGATCGGCTCGTCGCCGTCGAAGCCGCATTGCCGCAAGAAGAGCGACGCCATCGTCTCCCGCATCGGTGCCTTGGCGACCGCCTGCTTGTAGCCCCGCTTGTGCAGCGGCTCGCCCGACGTATCGACGGCGAGCGTGGCGAGGTCGCGCTCGATGCGCACCCTGACGAGGACCGGCGCCTCGGGGGAGGAGGGCGCGCCCAGCGCCTGCCGGATCGCCGCCTCGACCCGCTCGGCCGCCGCGCCGGAATGATAGATGCGCGACTTGGCGCAGGTCGCCTCGACCCGAAACGGCACGTCGGCGCGCAGCACCTCGCCCCAGGCCACCTTGCGGGCCTGCAGCCGCAGCTCATCCAGGTGCAGCGCCCGGAACGAGGCCAGCACCGCCAGCACCCGCCCCGCGCCGCGCACCCACAGGTTCGCCCGCCACACCTCGGGCCAGCCGCCCTTGACGGTAACGCCGCCGGGGACGGCCCTGGGCGAGTTGAACCCTTTGGAGCGGACCTCGGCGCAGAGCACGTCCTCCAGGCCGGGCGCGGTGGCGAGGAAGATGTCGAAGCGGCGCGGGCTGGTCATGCCCTCTGTGTAGAGCGGCGACAGGCGGACATCCAGGGATGCATCCCGATCTCAACGCGGCCGCGAGCCGGGCCGGACGAGACCATTGCCCCGCCGGCATATCTGCGTTGACGTTCCGCGGGCGTGGGCCTTGGCCCCAACAGCTTGGCGCCTCGCCCGAATTCTGCGCATAGTCGGGCGTGGAGGAGCCAGGGAAACACCTGCATGCAAGTCCCGATCGCGGGCGCCATCGACTGCGACGTGCATCCGGCCATGCCGAGCGTGACGGCGCTGCTGCCCTATCTCAGCGACTACTGGCGCGACCAGATCGCCAACCGGCACATCGACAAGCTGCCGTTCCAGCTGTCGAGCTATCCGCCCTCCTCGCCCCTGTCGGCACGGCCTGACTGGAAGGCGGGGCAGAGCCCCGGACACGTCGAGACCTTGCCGCCCGATCCGATCCGCGCTCACGTGCTCGACCGCTTCGAGCTCAGGCATGCCATCTGCAACACGCTGCACGGCGGCGTGGCGCTGTTCAACAACGACATGGCGGCTGCCATCTGCTCCGGCGTCAACGACTGGGTGGCAAAGGAGCTGCTGGACGCCGAGCCGCGCCTGCGCGCCTCCATCCTGGTGCCTGCCCATGACGTGGAGCTCTCCTTGCGCGAGATCGAGCGGGTGGCGCCGGACAAGCGGTTCGTGCAGGTGCTGTTCCTGGCCATGGGCGAGGCGCCGCTGGGCCGGCGCTCCAACTGGCCGCTGTTCGCCGCTTGCGAGAAGCACGGGCTGGCGGTGGGCATCCACGCCGGCAGCACCTATCGCCACGCGCCCACCTATGCCGGCTGGCCGTCCTACCGGGTGGAGGACTACGTGGCCCAGGCCGGCGCCTTCGAGACGCAGTTGCTGAGCCTGATCGCCGAGGGCGTGTTCCAGAAGTTCTCCGGCCTGAAGGTGGTGCTGATCGAATCCGGCTTCACCTGGCTGCCGCACTTCCTCTGGCGCACCGGCAAGACCTGGCGCGGGGTGCGGTCCGAGGTGCCGTGGATCGACCGATCGCCCACCGAGATCGTGCGCGACCACGTGCGCTTCACCCTGCAGCCGGTGGATGCGCCGAAGGGCGAGCCTGAGGTGCTGGCGCGCGTCATCGAGCACATGGGCTCGGACGAGTTCCTGCTGTTCTCGACCGACTATCCGCACTGGCAGTTCGACGGCGAGGACGTGGTGCCCGCCGGGCTGGGCCGGGACACAATCAGGAAGATGCTGATCGACAATGCTCTCGACGCCTATCCGCGGCTGCACGAGGCGCCGGAGGGCGGCGCGGCCCAGAACGGTTCGGAGAGCGAGGAGGCGGTGTCATGAACGTGCCGGTCCGGCAGCCGGTGGCGGCGCAACGGCTCAAGGTGGTGGACTGCGACATCCACCCCGCCTACGCCGCGCCTACCGCGCTCTTCGAGTTTCTATCGCAGCGCTGGCGCGACCACTGGTCCACGTTCGGCACCTTCTTCCGGCCGGCGCTGATCGGCCAGCTGCCCTTCCCGCGCATGATGGCGGGCGGCATGCGGATCGACTCGTTCCCCAAGAACGGCTCGCCTCCGGGCGCTGACCTGGAGCTGATGCAGCGTCAGCACCTCGACGCCAACGGCGTCGAGGTGGGCATGCTGATCGCGCTCAGCCGCGGCGGCATGGAGGAGCGCAACCTGGACTTCGCGGCGGCCCTCTCCACGGCGGCCAACGACTGGCAGCTCCACAAGTGGTGCGAGCCGGAGCCGCGCCTGCGCGCCGCCATCGTCGTGCCGCAGGAGAACACCGAGCACGCCGTGGCCGAAATCGAGCGCCGCTCGTCCGATCCGGCGTTCGTGCAGATCCTGATGTCGCCGCGGTCGGCGGACCCGCTCGGCAACCGCCGCTACTGGCCGATCTACGCGGCAGCCGAGGCCCACAACAAGCCGGTCGCCTTGCATGTGGCGGGCTTCAGCGGCGGGCACTCCTCCACGCCCACGGGCTGGCCGACGTATTACATGCAGGAGCACTACGCCCAGACCACGGGCATGCAGAGCACGCTCGCAAGCTTGGTGTTCGAGGGCGTGTTCGAGCGATTCCCGAACCTCAAGGTGGTGCTGATCGAGGGCGGCTTCGCCTGGGCGCCGGCGCTCGCCTGGCGCATGGACAAGGCCTGGGAGCGCATGCGCGCGGAAGTGCCGCACGTCAAGCGACCGCCATCGGAGTACGTGCGGCAGCACGTGTGGTTCACCACCCAGCCCATCGACGAGCCGGACCAGCCCAAGCATCTCGTCGACACCATGGAGTGGGTGGGCTGGGACCGCATCATGTTCTCCACCGACTACCCGCACTGGGACTACGACGATCCCGCCCAGGTGCTCGCCCGGCTCAAGCTCACGGCCAAGCAGAAGGCGATGCTGCTCGGGGACAACGCGCGCGCGTTGTACGGCCTGGCATGAGCCGGCGCGTTCTGGCGAAGGCGGGCGAGATCGAGCCCGGCGAGTGCAAGATCGTCACCGCCATGGGCCGCGAGATCGGCATCTTCAACGTGGGCGGGGAGTATTACGCACTCTCCAACCGCTGCCCGCACATGGGCGCCGAGCTCTGCAAGGGATGGATCGTCGGGCTGGTGGAGCCCGGCGAGCCCGGCCAGTACAAGCTGGTGCGCCAGGGCGAGTTCCTCCGTTGCCCGTGGCACGGCTGGGAGTTCGACATCCGCACCGGCCAATCCTGGTGCGACCCTAGCTCGATCAAAGCCCGCACATTCAAGGTTGAGGTTGAGCCGGGTTCAAAGCTGGTGAAGGGCCCCTACGTGGCCGAGACGTTTCCCGTGACGGTCGAGGAGGACTACCTCGTCATCGACCTGTAATGAGCCTCCGCAAGGCAGCAATGCCGCGAAGGGACGTTGCATCGAGGCGGCGCCACGACAAAGGCGCTGTTCGCTCGCGGGTGCACACGAAGGCTTCTGTGCAGCTGACCCAGACAATTCGCGCATGGCCGCGGGCCGCAGTTCGGCCACGTTCTGGCCAAGATCTGACACCCGTATCGGTGGCGCGGATTGACTTTTGGGGGAGACGATGGCGGTCCGGGCGTTTTTCTCGTTGGCGATCCTGCTAGCATGCGCGGTCGGGCTTGCGGCTCCCGCTGCGGCCCAGCAGACCAAGCTCAGGGTGACGCTGCAGCTGCCCGTCACCGACGTCCTCCTGGGCCGGAGCCTGGCGCGCTTCAAGGAAGACGTGGAGAAGCGCTCTGACGGTGCCGTCACCATCGAGATTTTCGACAAGGGCAAGCTCTACATCGACGACCAGACCGTGGGCGCGGTTGAGTCCGGCGCTATCGAGATGGGCGTGGCCGGCCTCAACCAGTTCGCCAGGCGCATCCCGGCTATCGACATCATGGAGCAGCCGTTCCTCTTCAACTTTGAGGATCTGGTGCGCGCCACAGCAAGGCCCGACAGCCCGATCCGCGCCCTGATCGATCGGACCATCCTCAACGTCGTGGGGGTGCGGGTGCTGTGGTGGCAGTCGGTCGGGAACCAGATCTTCATCTCCAAGGCCGTGCTTCCCTCGGAGCCGGGCCAGATCGAGGGTCACAAGATCCGGGTGTTCAGCCCCACGCACGAGCACTTTGTGAGGCAGTGCGGCGGCATTCCCGTGATGGTGTCGGCGAACAAGACGCCCGATGCCTTCCGCGCGGGCGAGATCGACATGGCCACTGGGGCGAGCAGCCTGATCGCCAACCGTCAGCTGTGGACAGTGGCCGACACCATCACGCGCACAATGCATGCGCCCATCGAGTTCTTTCTCATCGTCAATGAGAAGGTGTGGCAGTCGCTGCCGGAGCCGCACAAGGCCGTCATCCTGGAGGCGGCGGGGCGCGAGGAGAACCAGGCCCGCGAGAACGTCACCCGCGTCGAAGCCGGGCTCTACACGGAGTTCCAGCAGAAAGGCATGACGGTGCATGAGCTGACGCCCGACCAGGTGGCCGACTGGCGCGCCTGCAGCGCCAGCATCGTGGAAGACTACATCGCCAACAACACCGACCTGGCCCGTCAGCTGATGGCCGCCTACGGCAGGCTGCGCACCGACCCGTGCTGTACGGGCGGCCCGGCATCGTCCGGTGGTTTCAACCGGCGTTGAGGGCTGGGTATCGGATTCCCCATCCGCCCAAGGAGCGTTCGGAGCGGTCCTCGTCCCAACGATCGAGACCGTTCAAATCGGCGTGATTCGCGAGCCGAAGCGCGACCACGGGTTGTGGGATCGCGAAAACTACGTATCACTAATAGCAGTCAACGGACATCCGTCGGTCGGCCGTGCTGCGGGGCCGCCCGGCGTTGGTGTGGCGGGCCGCGCGATCGTGCTGCGGCCCTGATTCCAAGAGGGCAGACAAAGCATGAAGATCTCACGTCGGGCGGTGTCGGCGGGCCTTGCAAGTACGGGGCTGATGCCGCTGAGCGCCGCCCGCGCGCAGCAGCGATATCCGGGCAACCAGCCCATCAAGCTGATCGTCGGCTTCCCGGCCGGAGGCTCGCAGGACAACGTCGGCCGCATCCTGGCCGAGCGGCTGTCGGTCTACTGGGGCGGGGCCGCGGTGGTGGTGGAGAACGTGCCCGGCGCCGGCAGCAACATCGCCTTCGACAGGGTGGCCAAGGGCCCGGCCGACGGCACGCAGGTTCTGATCGTGCCGCCACCGCTCGCCACCAACGAGTTCCTCTACGCCAAGATCTCCTACGACCCCGTCAACGATTTCACGCCCCTGGCGCTGGTCGTTACCTTCCCCAACCTCCTGTGCGTGCGCAACAGCCTGCCGGTGAAGACGATGCCGGAGCTGATCGCCTACGCCAAGGCCAACCCCGGCAAGCTCAACTATGGCTCCACCGGAGTCGGCACGTCGCCGCATCTGGCGAGCGAGATGCTGAAGCGCATGGCCGGGATCGAGTTCGCCACCGTGCACCATCGCGGCAGCGCGCCGACCATCAACAGCCTGCTCAGCGAGTCGGTCGACTTCGCGATGGACAACACCACGTCCATCACCCCGCATGCCCGAGCCGGCACGATCCGGGCGCTGGGCATCACGACACTCAAGCGCTGGCCGCTCGGCAGCGAGTATGTGCCTATCGCCGATACCCTGCCGGGCTACGAGGCGCTGGGGTTCACCGGCGTGTCCGTGCGCGCCGGCACGCCCAAGACGATCTGCGACCGGATCGAGACCGCCGTGCTGGCAGTCTGCAAGCAGCCGGGGTTCAAGGAGCGCATGACGGAGATGCTGGCGGAGGTCGCGGGCTCCGGTACTGTCGGGTTCAGGACCTTCCTCGCCACCGAGCGGGACAAGTGGGGCAAGCTCATAACCGACCTCGGCATCCGGGTGGCGCACTAGCGCTCCAGCCCATTCAGCTGGTGCCCGTCCCGTCAGTTGCGGCGCGGTCTTGCGGAGGCCGCGGCTGTGCCATGCGGTCCGACCCGTGCCGGCCCGGCGGCGGGACGGCGATGTTTTATCGCATTTCTCAACGACTTGGCACCGGCGCCGGCCCCCCACGCTGGCGCCGCTGCGGGCGGTCGGCGACCCGGCTTCACTGCCGGCCTCCAAACGCCTTGGAGGGCGTCAAAGCGTTGGGAGGGCGGCAAACGGGTGGAACAATTCCGTAAACACGTCAGCGCGGGCATGGTAGGGACATGCCGCTCGCGACCACATCCATTATTCAAGTCCGTTGAGGCGATCGGCTCTGCGATTGAAGAGGAGCAACCCATGCCGATCCGTCACCCATTCTCCCTCGCCCTGGCCCTGGCCGGCGCGATTGCCTGCGGCGGGCTCCTGGCCGCCGCCGACGCGGCCGAGGTGCCCGGCCCCAACGCCGACATGCGCGACCTCAGGCCGACGCCCACCAAGCCGGCGCCCGTCCAGGTCAAGCGCCCCGAGGTGACGCTGCGCCCGAGTGCCGGTGTCGTAGCCGTCGGCGCTCCAGTCACCTTCGAGGTTTCCTCCAGCGTCAACGGCTTCGGGCACCTCTACGTGCTGAGCGCCTCGGGCCGCGTGCAGGTGTGGCTGGAGAACGCGTCCATCGCCGCCGGCCAGCGCCTTGTCTTCCCCACCGGCGAGATGGGCATCAAAGCTGCCGCGCCCACAGGTCGCGAGGACCTGATGCTGATCGTCACCAGGGACCGCATCAACGGCTTCTTCGGCTACGAGGGCACGAACGTGCCGCGCGTGCTCGACTACAGCCAGGCCGCCTTCAAGAAGAGACTGACGGAGAGGTTCGCCGATATGCCACATGCCCAGTGGGGGTATGCCCGCACCTCGGTGGACGTGGTTGAGCGTCTCGCCTCCAGTTCCGGCTGGGGCGTGGGGGCGGGCTCAGGCTCCGGCGGGAACGCCCCGGCGAATCTCTGGGCCGGCCAGTGGGAGCAGGACTAGGCAATAGGCTGCCGCTGTCGGAGCCGTTCGGCTCCGGCAGCCCGGGCGCAGCGCGCCGGACGACCGATCGAGGATCACGAGGGATCCGGGTCGGTCCATGGCCGGGCCGAGGCAGGTGAGGAGAGGGGAGCGTCATGCCCCGGTGGGGTTTCATGAGGCGCGTCGTTGCGCCGGCGTTCGGGGTGGCAGCCTGCATCGCCGGGCCAGCCGCCGCTCCCGCGCAGGACCGGGCCGTCGGCGGCGATACGGCGGTGCTCTACGAGATACAGCTCGATCCGAGGCTCAACCCGCTGCCCTCGGTGCCACCGTCCCCGCCGCAGGTCGCACCGGAGGAGCCCTTCCGGGAGCGGCCAGTCAGCCTGGAGGCCCTGGTGCCCGCCTACGCCGCCAGCGAGCCCCGAGTTGAGCCCCAGGTCGAACCGAGGGCGCGCGTCGTCCACGGCATCCAGGCAGACCGGGGGCAATGGCCGTCGGCGGTGAGCCTCAACATCGTCAAGGAGGGCGGGCGGGCGGCCTCCCTGTGTGCGGGCACTGTCATCGACTCGCGCTGGATCCTCACCGCCGCGCACTGCATCTTCGACCGGCACCGCGGCGGCGTGCGGTCGCTGCGCGCGGTGACGGCATTCGCCAACAGCAACGTGCCGCGCCAGGGCGAAGCGCGTCGGATCAAGTCGGTCGCCGTGCATCCGGGCTTCGCCATCGTAGCGCGCACGGGCACGGCCTTGCCCGGGCTCGTCAACGACATCGCGCTGCTGGAGCTGGAGACGGCCACAACGGCGCCGCGCCAGAAGCTCCTCGCCGAGACCGGCCGGACCGCCGGGCTCACGGCCGGCAGCACGGCGACAGTGATCGGATGGGGTGTCACCAGGCCGCGCCGGCCGGACGAGCAGTCGGATTCGACCCAGGTCTCCATGTCGCTGCTCAGGGCCGAGGTTCCCATCGCCAAGCGCGGCGTCTGCGACGCCTTCCTGGCCTTCCCTGGGAGCGTTCCGACCGACTCCATCTTCTGCGCCGGCGATGCCAAGGGCGGCCCCGACGCATGCAACGGCGACAGTGGCGGGCCGATCTTCGTCCCCGGCCATGCCGGCGAGCCGCTGCAGGCCGGCGTGGTGAGCTGGGGCGACGGCTGCGCCCATCCCGGCGCCTACGGCGCCTATACGTCGGTGGGCCATTTCGAGGCCTGGGTGCGCCAGCACGTGCCGACGGCGCAATGGGCGCTGCCGCGGCAGGCCTCGCCCGCGCTGTCCGCGATCTCGGGGGCGACGACAGGCGGCCCCGCCGCACCGATTGGCCAGGTGACGGCCGACATCGCGCTTCACCCCTGCAAGGGCGTTGGCTCCATCGCCGTCTCGCCGGAGACGCACGGCACGACCGCGAACCGCGTCAAGATCGGCTCGTGCATGACGGTGATGGTGACCAGCGGCGCCACGGGCCATCTCGCCGTCTTCAATCGCGACTACACGACCAAGGAGACGCGGCAGATTTTCCCCAACAAGTACCAGAGCAGGCAGGCCGGCGAGACGCCGATCGGCGTGCGTGCCGGCCAGGTGGTGCGCATTCCGGGCGACATGGACGGCTTCAACTTCAGGATCGGCGGGCCGGCGGGCCGCAACGAGATCCTGGCCATCGTCGTGCCCGAGGGCGCCAACCTCGGCGAGTCGACACGGCCGTTCCAGGACATGCGCCCGGTCGACGACTTCGAGGGCCTGCTCGACGGGGTCGCCGAGCGCACGCGCGGCGTCGAGGTGGACCCGCGCGCGCCCCGCGCGGTCGGCACTCGCCAGTACGAGGTGGTCGAATGACCGTGGGGAAGTCATCGAGCGAACCCGGCCGGCCGCATTGCTTTTGGATCGACTGAGAAGGAATGAGCACATGTCGAGATCCCGCTGCACCAGGCCTTCGCTTCTGCTCGCCGCCGTCGGACTCGCGGCCGGCACCTCGCTCGCCGCCGCCGAGACCGTGGAGGACATGGCGCGCGACCTCGTGCCGGCACAGAAGCCGCTTTACGAGCTGGGCGGCCTCGCGCCCGAGGCCGGCGCGGACGTGGAGGCCTGGGTGGACCGGCCGGAGCGCGTCTACGCGGTGGGCCAGCAGCTCAAGATCTTCGTGCGGCCCAGGCAGACCTCCTACATCACGGTGCTCAACGTCGGCACCAGCGGCCGCGTGGCGGTGATCTTCCCCAACTTCCACCAGCGCGACATGCAGGTGCGTGCCGGCCAGACGGTGAGCATCCCTGCCGGCAGCGCCGACTGGAAGATCGATATCGTCGGCCCGCCGGGTATCGAAGTGATCAAGGTCATCGCCTCCAGGGAGCAGCTGAAGCTGCCGGAGATCTTGAAGCTCGCCGGCGCTTCGCCCGAGCAGCCGCTCGTATCGCTCGGCCGCTCCGGCGAGGAGGTGGCGCGCGACCTGGTGCCTCAGGTTGCCGACCCGGCGGGCGGCGCGTCGGCGCAGCCGGGCGGCGTCAAGAGCCTGCTGCTGCGCGTCGTGCAGCGCGGCGCGTCCACGGCCTTCCCCACCCCGGCACCGGTGCCGCTCGGCGGCGGCTTCGGACTGACGCTGCGGCCGGAGAAGGCCGTCTACAGGATCGGCGAGGCGGTACGCGTCGCCGTGGGTGTCGAACGGGACTGCCATCTCACGCTGGTCGGCGTCGGCACCGGCGGGCAGGCGGTCCGGCTGTTCCCCAACAAGTTCCAGCAGGACAACGCCGTCCGCGCCGGGCAAACTGTGCTCATCCCGCCGCCGAATGCGGCCTTCGAGATCACGGCGCAGGGGCCGGCCGGCGTACAGGGCTTGCTCGCCACCTGCCGCAGCGCCGCGATACCGTCCGCCACGCTCGCGGCCGGGAGCAGCTTCGCCGTGGTCGGCGACCTGGCGAGCGTCACGCGCGACCTCGCGGTGGCCGCCGCCGACGGGCAGGTGGAGCAGGCGTCCGGCTCGTTCCTGGTCACCGAGTGAGAGAGCCCAAGGAGCCACCCATGCGCGCGCCTCGTTGGTTGATCGCCGCGCCGCCGGCCGTATCCGCGATGCTGGCGGTGGCGCTCCTCGCCACGCCGGCGACGGCCGAGACCAGCCAGCCCGGCGAGCCGCGCGCGTTCGCCGAGCGGATGAACCAGCTCGGCAGCGAGGCACTGGGCCGCCTCACCGGCAAGCGCGGCGACAGCAGCGTCGTCGTCTCGCCCTACGGGCTGGGGTCCGCCCTGCACCTGCTTGGCCTCGGGGCCGCAGGCGAGGCAGAAAAGAGCCTCCACGGCCGGCTGCTGCCGCCGGGCATCGAGGCCGGCGCGCAGGATGCGGGCCTGACGGCCCTCAAGGAGGAGGTCCTTGGCGCGGCCGGAGACAGGCTGAGGCTCACGTTGTCGAACGCCGTGTTCGTGCCGAAATCCGCCGTCTCCTCGCCTCGCTTCCTGAGGCGGGCGCGCGCCATCTTCGACGCCCCCGTCGAGGCCCTCGACTTCAGGGACGCGGGCGCGCTGGCGCGGATCAACGCCTGGGCCAAAGAGGCGACGCGCGGTCTCGTCCCGCGTATCCTCGACGAGCTCGACCCCGATGCGCGCTTCGTGCTGGCCAACGCGGTCTACTTCAACGGCGCGTGGGAGACCGCCTTCGAGCGGGAGCGCACCGCCAGGGCCTCCTTTACGCGCGTGGACGGCACCACGCGCGACGCCACCATGATGGACGCCACTCTGCCCGCCGGCTTCGCCGAGATCGGCAACCTGCAGGCGGTCTGGCTGCCCTACGCCGGCCGCGAGGTGACGATGCTGGTGATCGCGCCGGGGCACGGCCAGGGGTCGGCCACGGTGGCCGAGGCGCTGCAGGCCAAGTCGCTCCGCGGCCTGGTGGCGGAGGCGGACAAGCGGCGGCGCACGGCCCTCGTCCGTGTGCTGCTGCCACGCTTCCGCGCCGAGAGCAGCCTCGATGTCACCGACGCGCTGGCGGGCTTGGGCCTCACCGCGGCCTTCTCCGCGGCCGGCAACCCCTACGCCGCCGTCAACAAGGCCGGGAGCGGCCCGCTGATGGTGATGCACCGCGCCGTGCTGGAGGTGGGGGAGCAGGGCACCCGGGCGGCGGCCGTCACGGCGGTGGCGCCGGAGCGCTCGCTGGCGATCACGCCGCTGTTCGCGGCCGACCGCCCGTTCGCCTTCGCCATCGTGCACGAGCCTACCAGGGCCGTCCTGTTCGCCGGCTATATCGCCGATCCGGGCGAGGAGCCGGTGACCGAGCCCGGCCAGCCAGCGCGCCAGAATTGATGCGCCCGATGTCACCATTGGAGCCTCCCATGCGCCGGCTCTGGCCCTTGTCTCGGCGTCCTGCGCGGCTTCTCACGCAAGCCGCCCTGGCTGCCGGTCTGGCGAGTGCGCTGCCGCTTTGGGCCGTGGCGCAGACGCCGTCGGAGGTGTGCAGGGAGCGGTGGGCAGCCTTTGAGGCCGGGGCACGATCGAAGAGCCTGGAGGCGGCAAGCGCCGCGGAGAAGAGCCTCGCCGCAACGCCGGGCTGTGGGCGGGAGCGCGTCGCCGCCAAGGAGGCCATGCTCGGTCTCTACCGGGCCGAGGCCGACCGGCTGAAGCGGGAAGGTGTGCCCCCGGCCGTGCAACTCGCGGCGCTGGAAGCCGCGCTGCCCTACGGCAACGCCTGGAACGCCTGGGACATCCACGCCAGGATCGGCGACCTCAGGCGGCGCACGCCGGCTGCCGACGGCCAGCCCGACCACTCCGCCGTCAGCCTCGCCTACGACGAGGCGGTGCGGGCCATCGACCTGGCGCCGCCGTCGGCGCGCCCTGCCGAGGCCGAGGTCGCGAGGCTCGTGGGGCTCGCGTATCAGTACGAGGCGCTTTCCCCCACTCCGGTGCCGCGTCGCGCCACCTTCACCCGCATCGCCCGCCAGATCGACGTGGAGCGCACGCCGGTGCCGCTGCAGTTCGTCTACGACAGCGACAAGCTGACCGAGGCAGGTCTGGCGCAGGCCCAGAACCTGCTCGGGCTTCTCAAGGAGGAGGGCATGCCGCCGATCCGCCTCATCGGTCACACCGACCCCAAGGGATCGGACGCGTACAACGACAAGCTGTCGGTGCGCCGCGCGGTGGCTGCGCGTAACGTCCTGATCGCCGGCGGCTACCCAGCCGACCGCATCGATACCGAGGGCCGCGGCAAGCGCGACCTCGACAAGCTCAAGATCGTGGACCGGGGCGAGTTCACGGTGGAGCAGATCCACCAGATGCTCCGCCGTGTGGAGGTGGCACCGAAGCCCTAGAGCCCGACGCTCCGAGCCACCTGCGAGGTGCCGTGTGCTGAACCGCCGCTCGTTCCTCCAAGGCCTCACCGCCGGCGTGCCGGCGCTCGCCCTGCCGGGCGCGGCGCTCGCCCAGGCGAAGCGCCCGCGGCTGCATGCCATGGTGGTCGGCATCAACACGTACTACGGCCGCGCCGGCCGCGGCCAGGTGCCCAATCTCCTGGGGTGCATCAACGACGCGACGGACATCGCCGAGCAGGTGACGAAGCTCGATCCGGGGTCGCTGCGGGTGCTGGGCGCCCGCAACGAGCCGGTGACGCGCGCCGCCTTCTTCTCAGGCTGGCAGGACATGCTGGTCGCGGCAGGCGAGGGCGATACCCTGCTCCTCACCTACTCGGGCCACGGCGGCCAGATCAGGGAGCTTTGCCCTGGCAACGAGGAGGACGGGCTCGACGAGACCCTCGTCCTCTCCGGCTTCGACATCGGCCAGGCGCGCGACAGCGCCGAGCACATCGTCGACGACGAGCTGGCCCGGCTGTTTGCGGCAGCGGCGGCCAAACGGCTGCTCGTGGTGTTCGTCGCCGACAGCTGCTTCTCGGGCACCGTGTACCGCAGCGTCGAAGCGGCCGCCAACGTGCGCTACCGCACCATCCGCTCCTACGAGCTCGTGCGCGGCAGCCCGACCCCCGCCGACGCCTGCCGCGCCGTGGCGCCGGAGGACCCGCCGAATCTGCTGTTCCTCTCGGGCTCGCAGGAGAACGAGGTGGTGCCGGAGATCAACGTGGGCGGACAATGGCGCGGCGCGCTCAGCTATGCGGTGGCGCGGGCGCTGGAGGGCCGGGCCGCCAGCAACGGCGTCGTCACCGCCTACGGCTTGAGCGAGTTCGTGCTGCGCTACGTGCAGTCGCTGTCGGACGCGGGCCAGCACCCCAACGTCATGTGGCCGAGCCGCACGCGCGCCACCCCCAACGACGTGATGACCGTGGAGGGGAATACGCCCGTCCTGGTGGTGGGCAGTGCGACGACGACCGTCGCCACCAGGCCGGGGACCGACGGTGAGCTCTGGCCGGTGCGGCTGCGCATCCTGGGCCTCTCCGCCGTGGAGGCGCAGCAGATTGCCAAGTCTCTCACTCACGCCGTCCTGGCCGGCGAGAGCGAGCCTGCGGCGCTCATCTGGGACGCGCGAGGCGGGCTGATCCTGAACGACCAGGGACACCGCATCGCCGAGGGCGTCGGCGGCGGCCAGCTGCAGCACGCCATCGACCGGCGGCGGGCGTGGGAGCGCATCGCCGCCCTGTCGGCGGAAGACGGTCTTTCCGTCCGTATCCGCCTGGTTGGCGATCCGCCCGACGCGCCTCCCAGCGCCGCCTCCGACGCGACGCACAAGGCGCGCACGCGGCTCTTTGTCGACGTTGCGGGCGTCCCCGACGGCGCCTACTTCGCGGTCTTCAACCTCACGGGCAACGGCAAGGTTGAGCCGATCGAGCCAGGACCGTCGTATCTCACGTGCGGCACCAACGTCTGCAGCACGGGCGTGCGCAAGGTGAAGGGCATTCCCATCAAATCGCTCGAGGTCGAGGTGGGTGCGCCGTTCGGGGCCGAGCATGTCATTGCCGTGGCCGGTGCCCTTCCCCTCAGCCGGCTGATGCCGGCGCTCGTCCAGGCGCGCAACAAGCTCGCCGCCGCCGATGTGCTGGCTGGCCTCCTGAGCGAGCTGCAGACCCAGCCCCTGCAGGCGGGGTTCCGCGGCATCTACTCGGCGCGGGAATAGCGATCTCCTCCGGCCACGCGCATCGGGGCGCCGCTCGCAAAATTTCGCCGCTTTTCCGGCGTAGGCGAACAATGCTTGGTCAGAAATTGGGGGTAGCGTCCTGTCGCTGTCCTCGTTTGACCGCACAATTTCTGCACCCCTACATTTCCTGTATTCCTCGTCGTTTGCATGCCTGCCAGTCTTTGCGCACACAATGGGCAAAATGCGCCCTCTCGGAGGAAGCATGATACGGGACTTCGGCTACAAGGGTGAGATGTGGCGTGTGGCAGCGCACGGCATCCCCGGTCGCGAGGAGGTTTTCATCGTTCACATCGGGCAGGACGGCACTGAGGGGTTCGAAGACTCCATTGACCGCATGACGGAGCCCAACGACACGAGCGCTCCGGTGCAGGACATCATCGTCATGCTGTGCGATCGGCTGATCGAGGAGCGCGGCCTGCGGGTGAGCGACCACGGCGAGCCCTTCGCCTGGTGCCAGAGCGCCATCCGCCACGAGGTCCATGACGGCGTCCACGCCTTCGCGCGGGGTTGACGGCGGCCCGGTTTGCAAGCCCGCACCGGTTTCCCATATTCTGCGGGCGACATGAGCCATCCCCTCCCATTCCACCCGGCGGTTGCCCGCTGGTTCCGCCGGGCGTTCCCGGCGCCGACACCGGCGCAGGCGGAGGCTTGGCCTGCCATCCAGGCGGGGCAGAACGTGCTGATCGCCGCACCGACGGGCAGCGGCAAGACGCTGGCGGCGTTCATGGCCGCCATCGACTCCCTGGTGCGCCAGGGTCTCGACGGCGGCCTGCCGGACGAGACGCAGGTCGTCTACGTCTCGCCGCTCAAGGCCCTCTCCAACGACATCGAGCGCAACCTGGCCGCGCCGCTGGCCGGGATCAGCGCCGAGCTGCGCCGGCAGGGGCTGCCGGAGGTGGAGATCCGCACCTGGGTGCGCACCGGCGATACGCCGGCGCGCGAGCGCAGCCAGATGGCGCGCCGGCCGCCGCATATTGTGGTGACGACGCCGGAGTCCTTCTACCTGCTGCTCGGCTCGGAGTCCGGCCGGGCCATGCTCAAGACCACGCGCACGGTGATCGTGGACGAGATCCACGCGCTGGCGCCCAGCAAGCGCGGATCGCACCTGGCGCTGTCCCTGGAGCGGCTGGTGGCCCTGTGCGGGCACCCGGTCGTGCGCGTCGGGCTGTCGGCGACGCAGAAGCCGATCGAGGACGTGGCGCGGCTGCTGGTCGGCGACGGTCTCAGCCAATCGCCGCTGGCATCGACGCACGGCAAAGAAACAGCGGCAGTCGCCGGTGTACGAGGCGTCCGCCACAACGTCCCCTCCCCCCTTGTGGGGGAGGGACAGGGTGGGGGGAAATCCCGAGCCTCAGATGTGGGGAGTCCCCCCACCCCTAGCCCCTCCCCACAAGGGGGAGGGGACTCCGCGCAGCGCCGGTCTTCCTGTCGCATCGTCGACCGCGGGCACAAGCGCAAGCGCGACTTGGGTATCGAGCTGCCCTCGTCCCCGCTCGAAGCGGTGATGTCGGCCGACGCATGGGGCGAGGTCTACGACCGGCTGGCGGAGCTGGCGGGCGGGCATCGTACCACGCTCGTCTTCGCCAACACGCGGCGGCTGGTGGAGCGCGTCTCGCGGCACCTGGCCGAGCGCATCGGCGAGGACAGCATCGCCGCCCATCACGGCAGCCTCTCCAAGGAGCGGCGGCTGGACGCCGAGCAGCGGCTCAAGGCCGGCAAGCTCAAGGTGCTGGTGGCCACGGCGTCGCTGGAGCTGGGCATCGACATCGGCGAGGTCGATCTGGTCTGCCAACTGGGCTCTCCCCGCGCCATCTCCACCTTCCTGCAGCGCGTCGGCCGCTCCGGCCATGCCGTCAGCGGCACGCCCAAGGGCCGGCTGTTCCCGCTGTCGCGCGACGACCTTGTGGAGTGCGCGGCGCTGATCGATGCCACCCAGCGCGGCGAGCTGGACCGGATCGTCTTCCCCGCGCAGCCGCTCGACGTGCTGGCCCAGCAGATCGTAGCCGAGGTGGCGGCGCAGGAGTGGAAGGAGGACGAGCTCTACGCCCTCTTGCGCCGCGCCTGGCCGTACCGGGCGCTGGAGCGCGCCCGGTTCGACGAGGTCGTGGCCATGCTGGCCGACGGCTTCACCACGCGGCGCGGCCGGCGCGGGGCGCTGATCCATCGCGATGCGGTCAACGGCATCCTGCGCAGCCGGCGCGGCGCACGCCTCACCGCGCTCACCTCCGGCGGCACCATCCCGGATCTCGCCGACTACCAGGTGCTCCTCGAGCCGCAGAACTTGGTGGTGGGCACCCTCAACGAGGACTTCGCCATCGAGAGCGCCGCCGGCGACGTGTTCCAGCTCGGCAATACCTCCTACCGCATCCTGCGCGTGGAGCGCGGCGTGGTGCGCGTGGAGGACGCCCACGGCGCGCCGCCCACCATCCCGTTCTGGCTGGGCGAGGCCCCGGGGCGCACCGACGAGCTGTCGGCGGCCGTGTCGGCCCTGCGCGCCGCGCTGTCCTCGCGCCTGGCCGACGATCCGGCCGGGGGCACGGCGCGGCTGTGGCTGTCGCGGGAGCTGGGGATGGGCGAGGAGGCCACCCTTCAGCTTGTCGAGTATCTCGCCGCGGCCCAGGGCGCGCTCGGCTGCCTGCCCACGCAGAAGACCATCGTGCTGGAGCGTTTCTTCGACGAGGCCGGCGGCATGCAGCTCGTCGTGCACTCGCCCTACGGCAGCCGCATCAACCGGGCCTGGGGGCTGGCGCTGCGCAAGCGCTTCTGCCGCAAGTTCAATTTCGAGCTGCAGGCGGCGGCCACCGAGGACTGCATCGTGCTGTCGCTCACCACCGCCCACAGCTTCGAGCTGATGGAGGTGACGCGCTACCTCCACTCGGCGAGCGTGCGCGAGGTGCTGATCCAGGCCATGCTGGACGCGCCCATGTTCATCACGCGCTGGCGCTGGGTGGCGGCGGTGTCGCTGGCGCTGCCGCGCTTCCGCGGCGGCAAGAAGGTGCCGGCGCCCCTTGCACGGATGCAGGCCGAGGACCTGATCGGCAGCGTCTTCCCCGACCAGATCGCGTGCGCGGAGAACCTCACGGGTGAGCGCGAGGTGCCGGATCATCCCTTGGTGAGCCAGGCGATCTCAGACTGCCTGACCGAGGCCATGGACCTGCCCGGCCTGACGCGGCTGCTGCAGGGCCTGGAGACGGGGGCCATCGGTGTGGTGGCGCGCGACCTCAACCAGCCGTCGCCGCTCGCGCACGAGGTGCTGAACGCGCGGCCCTATGCGTTCCTGGACGATGCCCCGCTGGAGGAGCGGCGCACGCAGGCCGTCATGAGCCGGCGCTGGCTCGATCCGGCCACGGCCTCGGACCTCGGCCGCCTCGACCCCGAGGCCATCCAGCGCGTGAGGCAGGAGGCCTGGCCCGAGGCCGCCAATGCCGACGAGTTGCACGACGCACTGGTGTGGCTGGGGTTCATTGCGGAGGACGAGGCGGGGCGGGAGGCGGGATGGCCGACGTGGCTGACGGAGCTTGCCGGGCAGAAGCGGGCGGGCCGGATGGCCACTCCGGGCGGCGCGATCTGGATTGCCGCCGAGCGCGTGCCGCAGCTCGCCGCGCTGTGGCCCGAGGCGTCGCTGGAGCCCCGCATCGAGGCCCCGGCGGCCCTGGCAGGCCGTGCCTGGTCGCGCGAGGAGGCCCTGGTCGAGGTCGTGCGCGGCCGGCTGGAGGGCCTGGGGCCCGTCACGGAGGCAGCGCTGGCAAGCTCCATCGCCGTGGAGCCCACCGAGATGGCGGCAGCTCTGGTCGCGCTGCAGACCGAGGGCTTTGTGATGCGCGGGCGGTTTACGCCGGGCGCGGCCGATGACGAATGGTGCGAGCGCGGTCTCCTGGCGCGCATCAACCGCTACACCGTGAAACGGCTGCGCGCCGAGATCGAGCCGGTCTCGGCGCAAGACTTCCAGCGCTTCCTGCTCACCTGGCAGCACGTGGATGCCGAGGCCCGCATGGAGGGGTCGCTGGCGCTGCAGGAGATCGTCGAGCAGCTGGAGGGCTTCGAGGCGCCGGCGGCGGCGTGGGAGAAGGAGATCCTCGGGGCGCGGCTCAACGGCTATCAATCCGGCTGGCTCGACGACGCGTGCCGCTCGGGCCGCACCACTTGGGTGCGGCTCAGGAACGGCAACGGCGGCACCCGCGCGAACGGCGGGCCGAGGCGCACCGGCCCCATCAAGTCGACGCCCATCGCGCTCTTGCCGCGCCGCAACGTTGCGGCGTGGCGGGCGCTGGCAGAGAAGGACACGTCGCCCGCGGTGACGGGACATGCCGAGACGGTGGTCTCGTTCATCCGCCAGCACGGCGCCTCGTTCTTCCACGACATCGTGGCGGGCACCGGCCTGCTGCGGTCCCAGGCGGAGGATGCGCTGGCGGAATTGGCCGCGCACGGCATGGTGACGTCGGACAGCTTCGGCGGGCTGCGGGCGCTGCTGGTGCCCTCGGCGGAGCGCAAGCCGTTCGGCGGGGCAAGGCGACGCGGGCGTACGTCCGCCTACGACATGGACGGGGCCGGCCGCTGGGCCATCGTTCCTCCGGCGCCGGCCACTGGCGGCCTCCCTGGCAGCGACAGCGGGGCGACGCACGTGGAGCACGTCGCCCGCACGCTGCTCAGGCGCTACGGCGTGGTGCTCTGGCGCCTGCTGGAGCGCGAGGCCGCGCGCCTGCCCCCCTGGCGCGATCTGTTGCGCGTCTACCGCACGCTGGAGAGCCGCGGCGAGATTCGCGGTGGCCGCTTCGTCGCCGGCATCCCCGGCGAGCAGTACGCCCTGCCCGAAGCGGTGGGCCTGTTGCGCGAGACGCGGCGCCAGGGGCCGCGCGGAAGCCTGGCCTCCATCTCGGCGGCCGATCCGCTCAATCTGGTCGGCATCCTTACGCCAGGCCCGCGACTGCCCGCGCTGACCGGCAACCGCCTGCTGTTCGAGGACGGCCTGCCGGTGGCCATGCTGGCCGGCGGGGCGATGCAGCTGCTGGTCGAGAGGAGCCCCGCCGACGAATGGGAGCTGCGCCTCGCCCTGCTGGGCCGCACGCCGCGCGCCGACCGCCAGGCCGCCGCAGGGGCGGCACGGTCTCAGCGTGGCGGCAAGGGGCCCGCGGCATCGGAGCCGCCGCGCCTGCATTAGCCCTTACGGCTGTGCGAGCATCTTTCGCACTGTCCCCACGGTTGCGACTGGGCTCGCCCCGACATCGACGCGGGTCCAGGCCGGAGAGGCCCCGTCCGACCGCCCGGCGCGTCTCACGCCGCTGCGTCGTGCGGCAACTGGTCGAGGCTGTGGCCCTGGTGCGGCTCGATCTCGCAGAGGGCGCGGGCGCAGCGCAGCACGCGGCGGGCGTCCTTGCGCCTCAGGCGGGT